>JAEEGH010000386.1_pt1 | contig 211922 bp, 178 predicted proteins | sample 9134181 | NCBI WGS metagenome assembly JAEEGH01 (sample SAMN16246544, study PRJNA631951) | gut metagenome | biome: gut microbiome; feature: rumen; material: DP-attached | host: Bos | place: Iran: Karaj | collected 2018-10 | reverse complement strand
CAGTCAGAAACGTAGTCGATTTCGGTGCATTTATAGATATCGGCGTAAAAAACGACGGTCTTGTGCACATATCCGAGATGTCCGACCGCTATATAAAGCATCCGATGGATGTGGTTTCCGTCGGCGACAACGTAAAGGTTCGTATCATCGGAATTGACCCTGCAAAGGGCAAGGTTTCGCTCTCCATGAAGGGTGTAAAATAATGAAAAACGTAGAAATCTCAGGTGTCAGGGCGGTTTACTTCAGCCCGACCGGCAGCACAAAGACCATAACTGAATATGTGGCAAAAGGACTCGCAGAGCTTTTGGGCGTTTCAATGAGGAGCACCTCCTACACGCTCCCGGGCGAGAGGGCGCGAGCGCTTACATCGATGGAATTATCGCATCGAGAAGATAGCGAGGAGAGGCTGCAAAGTACAGCGAAGCCGCTGCAAAATGTCCCGGGAGTTTTTGCACCCGGTGAACTCGTGGTCTGGGGAACTCCGACCTATGCAGGGCGCATCCCAAACAAGACGCTGGATTTTGTCCGCGAGATCCTGACGACCATTGCCGGGAATTTGATGGTGGCAATCGCCGTTTACGGTAATCGCAGCTTTGATAACTGCCTTGCGGAGCTTGGCGGCTTGATGAAAAAGGGTGGACATTTGCCGGTTGCGGGCATTGCAATGCCGACGAGACACACCTTTTCAAAAACCCTTGGGGCGGGCAGACCTGACAGTGCGGATTTTAAGGCACTAGATGATTTTTGCGTGAAAATCAAACATAAATTAATGGATATGGCCGTGGCCCCCGTGGCATTTCCCGGTGAGGAAGAGCCTGAAAAATACTACGTTCCAAAGCGCCTAGACGGCGAACCCGCAGTTTTTCTCAAGGCAAAGCCGCAGCTTCATCCTGAAAAATGCACAGGCTGCGGAACCTGCGCAGCGGTATGCCCAATGGGCAGTATCACCTTTGCCGATTCAAAAGCAAGCTCCGGCGATGATAATGCGGGTATTTCAGCAGATAAAGAAATTCAAAGATCCTCCGAAATAATCGCCAATTTGCCAATATTCCCGGGTATCTGCATTAAGTGCCAGGCGTGCATACAGCACTGCCAAAATGGCGCACTTTATTTCGACGACCCAGATTTCCTCTCGCACATAGCAATGCTCGAAGCAAACTTCACAAAGGAGCGCAAAGAGCCACAGCTGTTTCTGTAAAAATTAGAATATTATCGATCCGATATCGGTCAGCGGTTGACCCGGGAAATCCTTTACAGTGACACCATGGGCGGTGACAAAATCGCGGATGCGGTCTCCGTCCGGGTGCATGGATAAATCCCCGTTAAAGACCAGCTCTTTCCGATAGGTATCAAGCCCGGTGCAACCGCCGATAAATCCGGTGTTGTAGCCGGGCAAGTTTATATGTCCGGGTTTAATCAGCAGCACCTCGAGCTCTGAGGCCGCCTCTGCTATTCCGCGGTCGTAAGTAATAATCGCATCTTCGCTGACAACTGCGATGCTGCATTTCGCATATCCCTGCGGCACGTCCACGAGGCGAAGCCCTGAAACCTTTGCCACGTTCAGAAGAGCCTGTGCAGTATGCTTCAGACTGTGGATAAAATACTTCCCCGTCGAGCAGGCGTTGTAAATGATGTCGGCAGGGTACTTTGCACCAAGCCGGCTGATGTCGCCGCAAAACAGCGCATCCGGCGTAAGCCTGCAAAATGCGAGATCCGGGTGGCATGAAATTCCTTCCGGCAGAACGCCGACGGGACCAAAGCTTTCTATTTCGTAGCCCTGCGCACGCAGATATTCTTTTAAATCGTCATCGGCCTGTGCCGAGAGATACACTTTTTCAAACATATTAAACCTCCGCTGATTAGAACAAAATGCAAATAATGAACAGTTTAAGAATAGTTTTTTTGTTGTACGAATAAATCTGTTGTGTTATTATTTCTATGGTGTGGTTTATCGCATATTGCGTTGAAACCAATCTGAAAAGGAGACGAAAAAATGATTTTAGAAACTTTGACAAAGTTCGTAAACGATATGGGTATCGTGAATCTTGATTTCCGTAGCGCTATCATGATTTGCGTATCGCTGTTCTTCCTGTGGCTCGCCATAAAGAAGGGCTTCGAACCGCTTTTGCTGGTACCTATCGCTTTCGGTATGCTGCTTTCGAACATGCCGCTCGCAGGCATTTTCCAGCATCTGACCCTCACTGATTCAGACATGATGGCCGAGGCCGGCATCTTTACATTATTTTATGCATTAAAGCCGGTGCTCCCTTCACTTATATTCCTCGGTGTAGGTGCGATGACAGACTTCGGTCCGCTCATCTCAAATCCAAAATCGCTCCTCATGGGTGCGGCTGCACAGTTCGGTATCTTCACAGCGCTTTTCCTCGCAGTAATGATGGGATTCGACGCTCAGGAAGCTGCCTCCATCGGTATCATCGGTGGCGCTGACGGCCCTACGGCGATTTACACTACACAGAGACTGGCACCTCACCTGCTCGGTGCGGTAGCGGTAGCGGCTTATTCGTATATGGCACTCGTTCCGGTAATCCAGCCGCCTATCATGAAGGCGCTGACTACCGAAAGAGAACGTAAAATCAAGATGAACCAGCTCCGCCCGGTTACTCAGACAGAAAAGATTTTATTCCCGATCGTATGCACAGTACTCGTAGTACTTCTGCTCCCATCCGCAGCACCGCTTGTCGGTATGCTGATGCTTGGTAATCTGCTCAAGGAATCCGGCCGCACAGCCAGACTTTCCGACACAGCTTCCAACGCACTTTGCAATATCGTAACAATTCTGCTCGGACTTGCAGTAGGCGCATCCGCTCAGGGACCTACTTTCCTGGTTTGGGATACAATCAAGATCGTTATCCTCGGAGTTATCGCATTTGCATTCGGTACAGCAGGTGGCGTAGTTCTCGCAAAGATTATGAACGCAGTTTGCGGAGGTAACGCAATCAACCCTCTCATGGGTTCGGCAGGCGTATCCGCAGTACCTATGGCTGCCCGCGTTTCACAAAAGGTCGGCCAGCAGGAAGATCCTTCAAACTTCCTCTTGATGCATGCTATGGGACCTAACGTTGCAGGCGTAATCGGATCGGCAGTTGCGGCTTCCGTTATGCTCTCGATGTTCGGCGGATTCTAAGGATAAAGCTTACAAAACAAAAAACAGGCACGCTTTCGCGAAAGTAGCTTCGCAGGGCGTGCCTTTTTATTTGCCTATTTCGCTTGCCTATTCCGCGCCGAGAAGCCCTAAAAGGTCTGAAGCTGCGGCCACCCGGTAGTCCGGCTCGAACTCCTTTGGAAAGGCCGAGCCCGCAAACTGTGACCAGCCCACAAGAACTGCCGTTACTCCCGCATTCTTTGCGCAGCCCATATCGAACTTTGTGTCGCCAAGCATAAGCGCTTCCGAAGGCTCCACACCGAGCTTGCCAAGCGCGCAAAGTGCCGGCTCCGGTGAAGGCTTTGCTGCCACATTGTCGTCACAGCCCACAACAGCGTCGAAATAGTCGAGAAGGCCAAACTTGGCGAGCCCCTCTTCCATGCTGCTGCGAACGCGTGCCGAAACCATAGCCAGCTTGTAGCCCATTTCATGCAGGCGGTGAATCAGCTCAGCCATGCCGGGGAAGAGCTCGATTTCCTCCGCATAGCGTGACCTTTGCCACTGGCGGTAGATGTCCATGCACTTTTCGGGATCTTCATCCGGAAACATGTGTGTCATGCTGTATTCCAGCGTTTCTCCAAAGCTTTTGAGTATCTTTTGCTCATCACCCTCGCGCCCGGTCAGCGTCCTGAAGAGGTGCTGCCAGGAGCCCATGATGAGGTTGTTTGTGTTCATTAATGTGCCGTCAAAATCAAACAGTACTGCCTTGTATTTAGACATTGATGTATTATTCTCCTTTGTTGTTTATGACATTCATTCTACCATATAAAGCGGCGATGCGAAACAGATTTTTTGCATACGGGCTTTGTTTGGGGCAGATAATGGAATATAATATAAAATATAATGTAATAAGACAAAGCAGCAGATAAAGCAGCAGATAATAATGAATTGGAGTATATATGCTAAATATCTATTACGGCAGAGAAAGTATAAATAAAGAAGCCTTTGCTTTCGGAATAATAAAGGAAAGCCTAAAAAGCGGCGAGCGCGAGGTAATTGTCATAGTGCCCGACCAGTACAAGCTTGTGACCGAAAAAGCAGCCATGAAATATATGGAGCTTCCGGGGCTGATGGGAGTGGAAATAACCAGCATCCGCAGGCTTGGCAGTAAAATAGTCGGGGAATACGGGATCGGCGAGCGCAGCTATATAGATAAATACGGCAGGCATATAATTCTGTCGGATATTATAAACGGCATGGCGCGGGAACTGAAGGTGTACAGCCGCCAGGGCAGCAGATCCTCGTTTATAGAGATGATAAACAACCAGATTTCCGAGTTCAAGCGTTTTGGAGTAACTCCGGACATGCTGCAAGGGGCTGCGGAGGGCAGACAGGATAAAGACGTCCTCCTCGGATTAAAGCTCTCCGACATAATCAAGATTTACACGGCATATGAAAAGAGAATCGAGGGAAGCTATGTCGATACCGAAGACAGAACGAACATTTTCCTTTCGCATATCGGGGAAAGCGACAGCGTAAAGGGAAAAGAAATTTGGGTCTGGGGCTTTGACTGGTTTGCACCAAAGGACCTCGACGTGCTGCGCGAGCTGATGAATGCAGCGGGCGAGCTTAACATGCTTTTTACCTACGGAAGCGGCTGTGCTGATTCGCAGCTCTTTACCATTACAGGTGAAATGATGGAAAAGCTTTGCGGACTGGCGGCAGAGTCGGGGCTTACATATCGTAAAATGCAAATAGGCGATGGATGGCGTGCTAAGAGGGATCCGGCAATCGCAGCTCTCGAAAGGGGAATCTTTGCGCTGCCTGTTCCCGAAACCTCGCCGGCGGAAAAAGGGGCGGCGGAAAAATCGATTACGATGGTGGCTTCGGCAAACGTGCATGTGGAGGCTGAGTCGGCGGCGGCTTATATACTCTCGCTGGTGCGCGATGAAGGTTATCGTTATAGGGATATTGCGCTGATTTGCAACGACCGCGAGGAGCGCGGCGAGGTCATTCGGCAGACCTTTGAGGAGTATGGCATCAGCCTGTTTGTGGACAGAAAGAGGAGTATCCTGCGCCATCCTGCGGTGGGCTTTTTGATGTCCCTGATTGACGTAGTGACAAAGGGCTACAGATCCGAGGATGTGTTTGCGATGCTGAAGACGGGGCTGGGTCCGCTTTCCGGCGATGAAGTCGAAAGGCTCGAAAACTACGCCGTATGCTATAAAATCGAGGGCAGCCGCTGGAAGAAAAGCTTCACAAAGGCGAATACCCCGCGCGAAGAAGAACAGCTTGCCGAGCTTGAGAGCATGCGCGAGGCGGTTTGTGATTTTACAAGCGCGTTCGAAGCACTGTATAAAAAGGACAGAGACGCCGTGTCACGCACGGAGGCAATATACACATTCCTAAAGGACAGAGTGCAGATGCACGAAAAGCTTCAGGCTGAAATAACGGAGCTTGAAGGCTGCGGGAAGCTTGAAGAGGCGGCTGAGCTCGGACAGGTCTGGGACAGCCTGCTTGCCGTGATGGCGCAGATGCAGACGGTTATGGGCGAGACGAAAGTCAGCCTGGAAAGATACAGAAACCTGCTTGGAGCGGGGCTTGCTGCGGTTGAAGTCGGAATCCTGCCGCCGAGTGCGGACGGTATTACCATGGACACAATGCAGCGCTCGAGGCTGGGGGATATAAAAGCTTTGGTTATAGTCGGCGCAAACGAGGGCGAGATTCCAAAGGGTGCGACTTCGCAGAGCCTGCTCAGCGACATTGAAAAGCAGAATCTTGCGGGTGAAATCAGGCTCGGGAAGCTGTCCGACATTCGCTCGCAGGAGGAAAAGCTTGCGATGTATCGAGTGCTTTCGCAGCCTGCGGAAAAGCTCTACATCAGCTACGCTTCGTCGGGAATTGAAGGCGAAAAGCTGCGCCCGGCAGAGCTGTTTAACGACATTGCAAAGTTTCTTGAGATAAAGCCGCTGGCCGAGTTTTCGAGCGGAGACAGAGTGGGGCTTCCGGCGGGGATAGAGAATCCGATGGCGAGTCTGCGCCACCTCGCGGAGCAGGCCCTGCAGTGTGCGCAAGAAGGGAAAGAGCTGCCGCAGGAGTGGCGGGAGGTTTACTCTTGGTGTATGAAGAATGCGCCGGAACAGACGCGCGCCTTCACATCGGGCATTGGCTACCGGCATGAGGAAGAAAAAATCAGCTCTGAGACTGCGGGCGAAGTGTACGCAAAGGAAAGCGGCGACATCAAAGTCAGCCCTTCGAGCCTTGAAAAGTATTCGCACTGTCCGTTCAGGTTCTTTGTGCAGACGGGGCTGGCACCGGAGGAGCGCAGAATATACGAGATGGCTTCGCGCGAGGTGGGTGAGATCTACCACGAATGCCTCGAGAGGCTGATGAAAGAGCTGTCGGGTGACGGGCTTGACGTGAACGATGCTTCGTCGCGCTGGCAGACGGCGACGGCGGATGAGGTTAGAGAGCTTACCGGAAAGATATTCGACGATGTCGCAAGGAACTACAGAAGCGGACTGGCGGGCGAAGGCCCTGTCGAAAGCTACCGCGCACGTCAGATGAAGCGTGTGATTTGCGAGAATGCCTGGGCGGCGGTTTGCCATGTCAGAGTCGGCGAAGTGAAGAGCATAAAGCTCGAGCAGGCGTTTAACGACAGGAAGGGCGCGAGCTATCCGTCAATCGCGGTTCCCGCAGGAGGCGGGGATACCGTGCGCGTAACGGGTATAATAGACCGCATAGATACGCTAAAGGACGGGGAAATAAAGATAATCGATTACAAATCGGGTGCGTATGAAATAACGCCCGAAGAGATAAAGACCGGGTGGAAGCTGCAGCTGATGCTGTATCTGAAGGCTGCGAGCAGAGATGCGAAGCCTGCCGGAGTCTTTTACTACAATATTAATACAAAGCTGTTCGGCGAGAACAAGTCGGGTAACGACAAGCTGTCCTTGGAGGATATAAAGGCAGGGCTCGAAAGTGAGGCGCAGGCCTTTAACCTCAGATATCGCGGGCAGTATGCGATGAGCGGGCTGCTGGTAAACGACGGGGATATTGCGCCAAATATTGTGGGCCCGGCGCTCTCGAACAGGGATCCGATGTATTTTCCTGTGGTAAAGAGCTGCAGCTGGACCGAAAAGGATAAAGCGTATACGGGCAAAGCTGTGCTGTCGCCTGAGGAGTTTAGGGAAATGGAAAGTGAGTTTGACCGTGTGATAACAGAGCTTTGCACGCGCCTTTCGCAGGGGCATATCGAAGCTCGCCCGAAGAGGCAGCGCAAACCAAAGAGCGCATCGGCAAAGATGCAGAGCGGCTGCGATTACTGCGCTTACCACAGCATCTGCCGCTTCGACAAGCGCCTCCCGGGCTGCACCGAAACCCTCCTCGACTTCTAATTTGGGGACAGGCACCAAATTAGCCTTTTTTCCAATTTCGGGACAGGTTTCGAATTCGGGCGACCTGTCCCGAAATTCGCCTTTTCGCCAATTTGGTGCCTGTCCCCATATTCGCCTTGATAAAAGGGGCAAAATTGTGATAAAATAGACTATTAGGAGAAAATCTCAAAGTACGTAGCAGGTGACCTATGAACAAGCGTAAATACAAAAATCTAATATATAAAACGCGGCCGCTTACGGACCTCAAGGATATGGTCCGTCAGAGCGTAGAACTCTTCGGCCCAAAGGACGCATACCTGGTAAAGGACCGTCCGGGCGGTGAGTACCGCGGAATCAGCTATGACGATTTCGGGCAGGATATCGATTGTCTCGGTACAGCATTTCTGGCGCGCGGACTCAAGGACGCAAGAATTGCCGTAGTCGGCGAAAACAGCTACAAGTGGGTTGTTTCCTACCTTGCAGTCACAAACGGAGTCGGCGTGATTGTGCCGCTCGACAAGGAGCTTCCGACCAATGAAATGGCCGGACTCATCGAAAGAGCGGATGTTCAGGCGATAGTCTGCTCTGCAAAGCTTGAAAAGAAGCTGCGTGAAATGGAGCTCAGCGCCCCGAGCCTTCGCTACATCGTGAGGATGGCCGCACCCGAAACAGTCGGTGAAGATGAAAAAGAAAACGCCGGGCCTGAAATCCTTTACTTTGACGAGCTTGTCAGCGAAGGCAAAAAGCGCATCGAAGAGGGCGACCACAGCTTCATCGATGCGAAAATAGACCCTTATGCGCTCTGCTCGCTGCTCTTCACATCGGGCACGACCGGCACCGCAAAGGGCGTAATGCTCTCGCACAGCAACATCGTCCAAAACGTAGTAAACATGAGCAAATACGTCGACATCGGCATCGACGGCATCGGCCTGTCGGTTCTCCCGATGCACCACACCTTTGAGATGACCTGCCACATCATGACATCCATCTACCAGGGCCTGACGGTTTGCATCTGCGAAGGCCTGAAGTACATAATGAAGAACATGGCCGAAGCCAAGTGCACGCACATGCTCGGAGTGCCGCTGATTTTCGAACAGATGCACAAAAAGATCATGAAGCAAGCCGACCAAAAAGGCCAGGGCGCAAAGCTTCGCAAGGGCATAGCGCTGTCACACAGGCACAAGCTCTACAACCACCCGGAGATCACACGCAGAATGTTCTCGGCGCTCCACAGCGCAACGGGCGGCAGAATGCGACTCTTCATCGCGGGCGGCGCAGCCATCGACCCGAGCGTTATCGACGATTTCGAAGCTATGGGCATCACGATGTTCCAGGGCTACGGCATGACAGAGAATGCCCCGATTATTGCGGTTAACCGCGACAGATGCTCAAAGAGTGCCGCTGCGGGATTTCCTATGCCGGGCACCGAGGTGCGCATAGTAAATCCTGACGAGAACGGCATCGGCGAAGTTATCTGCAGAGGTCCTTCCGTAATGATGGGATATTACAACAATCCCGAAGAGACCGCCGAAGTCCTGAAGGACGGCTGGCTCTACACCGGCGATTACGGCAGGATGGATGACGAAGGCTATCTTTACATCTGTGGCCGCAAAAAGAACGTAATCGTCACCAAAAATGGAAAAAATGTCTTCCCTGAAGACGTTGAATATTATCTCTTAAAGAGTGACTATATCGAGGAAGTGCTTGTCATGGGCGTGGAAGAGCCAAAGACCGGCGACACCGTGATAAAGGCGAGCATCTACCCGAACTACAGCCTGATCGAAAGCGAGATGGGCAGCGTCAGCGAAGAGGAGCTGCAAAAGTTCTTCAAGGGCATAGTGGACCATGTAAACGAAGAAATGCCACTCTACAAGCGCGTAAAGCGCATCACAATCAGGTCGACGGAGTTCGAAAAGACCACGACCAGAAAGATAAAGAGATTTGCAAAAGGCAATATTACTGAAGAGCGGAGATAAAACAATGCATGAAAGAGTTTCACCTGAAGAATACAAGGCGATCAGAGAGCAGGACATGAAAAAGGCCATGGAGCTGATTGATGCAATCAATAACAGCCCGGACCCGCGCGTCGGCAGCCGGAATTCCAGGCCGATTACAGACATCAAGCACATGCTCGAGACCAGCGTAGAGCTTTACGGCAAAAACATCGCCTTTTACCAAAAGGACAAAAAAGGCGGGCAGTACAAGGGAATCACCTACAATCAGGCGTTCGAGGAAATTAACGGTCTGGGCACCGCACTCATCGCGGGTGGCCTGAAGGGAAAACGCATCGCCGTAATCGGCGCAAACTGCTATCAGTGGGCAATGTCCTACCTCGCGGTAGTCTGCGGCGTGGGCGTGGTCGTACCGATCGACAAGGAGCTCTCGGAGGCCGAGATTACGACCATCCTTCAGCGCGCCGACGTTTCGGCAGTCATATTTGACGAAAAGCGCGAAGAGGTTTTCACTTCAATCAAGGCCGCAGGCACCACCAACCTCGCGACACTCATTCACATGACGCTGCCGGAAAGCAGAGGCGACATACTTTCACTTCGCGAGCTCACGGAAGCCGGCAAGCGCATGGTACAAAACGGCGACAAGTCTTACACCGAGGCGCAGATTTTTGCGGAAGAGATGAGCATACTGCTGTTCACTTCCGGCACTACCGGCAAGTCCAAGGGCGTTATGCTGTCCCACCGCAACATCGTAAGCGATCTGATGGCGGCACCGACAGTCTTCGCGCTGACGGACAAGGAAGTCTTCTTTTCCTTCCTGCCGCTGCACCACACCTACGAGTGCACATGCGGCTTCCTGGTGCCACTTTACAAGGGCTCGGCAATAGCTTACTGCGAGGGCATAAAGTACCTCGTAAAGAACCTCTCGGAGTGCCATCCGACATACTTTTTGGCGGTACCGGCAGTTTTCGAGAACATGTACAAGAAAATCTGGCAGATGGTCAGAAAAAAGGGCAAGGAAGAAACCCTCAGAAAGGCCATCCGTATAAACAATAAACTCAAGAAATTCCACATCGACCTGTCAAAAGTTCTCTTCAAAGACATCCACGCATTCTTTGGCGGCAGGATGGACCTTTTGATTTGCGGAGGAGCTTCGATTAATCCGGAGGTCCTCGACGGTCTTCGCGATTTTGGCTTTAACGCCCTGCAGGGCTATGGCCTGACCGAAGCCGCACCTATGGGCGCACTGAATCCGGTTACCGCCCCGAACAGCAGAGCTGTCGGCATTCCTTTCCCGGGCTTTGACGCAAAGATTGTAAACGCAAATGAGGACGGCATAGGCGAAATCTGCCTGAAGGGCCCGAACATTATGCTCGGCTACTACGAAATGCCGGAAGAAACCGCCGCAGTGATTGAAGACGGCTGGTTCCATACGGGAGACCTCGGTTATATGGATGATGAGAGATACATTTATATAACAGGCAGACAGAAAAACGTAATAATCACAAAGAACGGAAAGAATATCTATCCGGAGGAGCTCGAGTACCTGATTGGACTTTCGGGACTGGTAACGGAATCCATGGTCTGGGCAAAGGAAAACGAGGATGGAGACGATATGCTGACGGTGGCTTCCATTCTGCCGGATGAGGCGGCAATATGCGAAAAGCTGGGGATAGATCCCGAAAGCGGCGTAAAGCTTACCGAAGAGCAGATTTCCGACACACTTTGGGCGGCTATAGAGGAAGTGAACGAAAAGCTTCCTTACTATAAAAAAATTAAAAAGCTTATAGTTCGAAAGGAACCTTTTGTAAAGAACACATCACAAAAGATAATAAGGTTCGCTGAAGCAAACAAAGACTGATAACAGCGAAAGGAGAGTATATGCAGAAAAGATATCCGAGACTCATCGTCAATCTCTCGAAAATCGAGAGCAACGCTAAAACCGTGCTGAAAGACTGCAACGCAGCAGGAATCACAGTTGCAGGCATTATGAAGGGCGCCTCCGCCCTGCCGGAAGTCGTAAAGACAATGGCGGATTCCGGAGTGGCTCAAATCGGCTCCAGCCGAATGGAACAGCTGATTGCTGCTCACAACCTCGGCGTAAAGCAGCCACTGATGCTTGTAAGAGTGCCTATGCTTTCCGAAGCTGAGGAAGTAGTAAAATACGTAGACATATCGCTGCAAAGCGACATAAATGTGCTTCGCCGTTTCAACGAAGAGGCGCTGAAGCAGAACAAAATCCACAAGGTTTTCATCATGATGGATCTCGGAGATCTCCGCGAGGGCTTCTGGGACTGGGAGGAAGCGACTGCCGCTGCAGTAGAGGTGGAGACAAAGCTAAGCGGCCTTTACCTGCTTGGCGTGGCTGTGAACCTCGGCTGCTACGGCTCTATCGTGCCGACTCCTGAAAAAGAGCAGGAGCTGGTGGATCTTGCCGCAAAGGTGGAAGCTGCAATCGGCCGCAAGCTTGACTATGTTTCGGGCGGTGCCAGCACTTCCTACATGCGCGTGCTTGACGGAAACATGCCAAAGGGCATCAACCATCTGCGCATCGGCGAGCAGATCATTCTCGCCCACGACGCGCCGGTTTACTGGGGCTACGACACACCACAGTTCCACCGCGACACATTCAGAATTCAGGCGGAAGTCATCGAAGTTCGCGACAAGCCGTCATTCCCTGTCGGAGAGCGCTTTGTCGACGCTTTCGGCAACGCAGTGCAGTACGAGGACAGAGGAATTCGTCGCCGCATGCTTATCGCACTGGGCAAGTGCGACTACGGCGCATATCCGGAGGAGCTCGATGTGCTGCCTGAGGACGAAGGCATTGAAATCCTCGGCGCCAGCTCGGACCACACCATCATCGACATCCAGGATGCGAAGCGCGAATACCACGTGGGTGACATCATCGAGTTTGGGCTCAAATATTCGACAAATGTGTATCTGACAAACTCTCCGAATGTACATGTTGAGTACGTCAGAGATTGACTAATCGTTGACAATGGTTCCCGCAGAGGGTATAATTATTTAATGCAATTTAAGGATGAAAGGAGACATTAACATGTCTGAAGAATATCTGTTAACCAAAGAAGGCTATGAAAAACTTGAGGCCGAGCATGAAGATCTGGTCGCTAACAAGCGCCGAGAGGTAGCCGAAAAGATTAAGGAAGCTCTTTCATACGGCGACATTTCCGAAAACGCAGAGTATGATGCGGCAAAGAACGAGCAGGCAGACCTCGAAGAGCGCATCCACAAGCTCGAAGAGATGCTCCGTAAAGCAAAGATTATCGATGAATCGGAAGTGGCATCCGACACAGTTTCCGTCGGCAAGACCGTAAAGGTAAAGAATATGGCCTTAAAGGAAGAAGCAACCTATACAATCGTAGGTTCAACAGAAGCCGATCCTTTTGAGGGCAGAATTTCCAACGAATCCGCAGTAGGCAGAGGCCTGATCGGACACAAGCTCGGTCAGACTGTGGAAATTGAAGTTTACGAGGGCGAAAGAGTAAAGTTCAAGATTTTGGAAGTTAAATAATGACTAACATTTATATGTAAATATATACAAAGAGGTAAAAACAAAATGAGTACAGAAGACAGAACAAATGTCAACCCTGAAGCTACTGAAGTTACAGAAATGACAGAAGAGCAACTGAATGAGCAGCGTCAGATCAGACGTGAAAAGCTCAAGAAACTTCAAGCTATGGGCCGTAATCCGTTCCTCCACGAGAGATGGGACATCAACGCCTATAGCGAAGATGTCAAAGCCAAGTTCGAGGAAATGGAAGGCAAACCTGTCTCCATGGCCGGACGTATCATGGCAAACCGTCACATGGGAAAAGCATCCTTTGTTGACATCCAGGACGCAAAAGGTCGTATTCAGTTACATATCAAGCAGGATGTGCTGACACCCGAGGAATACGAGATTTTCCTGACTTATGACATCGGTGATATCGTAGGACTCGAGGGTACGGTATTCAAGACCCGCCGCGGCGAGGTGTCCATCGAGGTTACAAAGCTGGTGCTCCTCTCAAAGTCGCTGCAGGTTCTTCCTGACAAGTGGTCGGGCCTCAAGGACATCGACCAGAGATACCGCCAGAGATACGTTGACCTCATCGTTAATAACGGTGTTCGCGAAACCTTCAAAAAGAGAACTGAAATCATCCATGAGATGAAGCGCGTTCTCGAAGAAGACTTTGGCTATCTCGAAGTAGACACACCGATCCTGACTACCATCGCAGGCGGTGCAAATGCAAGACCTTTCGAAACACATCACAACACACTCGATATGGACATGAAGCTCCGTATTTCAAACGAGCTTTACCTTAAGAGACTCATCGTCGGCGGACTCGACAGAGTTTACGAGATGGGCAAGATGTTCCGTAACGAGGGTATGGATAAAAACCACAATCCTGAGTTCACTTCCATGGAATGCTACTATGCATATGAAAACATGGAAAAGACGATGGAGGTTACAGAGCAGCTCATTTCAAAGGCAGCATTAAAGGCAACAGGCTCCATGGTTATAAACTACCAGGGCAAGACCTTCGACCTGACTCCTCCTTGGAGAAAGCTCGATATGACGGATGCCGTAAAGGAAATCACAGGCGTGGATTTCCACAAGCTTGATTCCGACGAGGATGCCCGCAAGGCAGCTCTCGCATATATGAAGGACCACGAATCCGCACTGACTGAGGAAGAAATCAATTCCTGGACACGCGGAAAGATTATCGCAGAGTTCTTTGAGGAATATGTAGAGGACGTTCCGGGATATCTCGATCAGCCTACCTTCGTAATGGGACACCCTGTAGAGATTTCGCCTCTCGCAAAGAGAGATCCGAAGGACCCTCGCATCACACGTCGTTTCGAAGCATATATCAACGGCTGGGAGGTTGCAAACGCATTCTCCGAGCTCAATGACCCAATCGACCAGTACCAGCGTTTCGCAGAGCAGCAGGCTCAGCTCGACGCAGGTCTCGATGAAGAGGCTCATCCAATGGATATGGACTTCGTAAACGCACTCGAGGTTGGTCTCCCACCTACAGGCGGTCTGGGCGTAGGTATCGACAGAGTTATCATGCTGATTACCGATGCGCCAACCATCCGCGACATAATCCTCTTCCCGACGATGAAGCCGGAGAGATAGCGTAATAGCAAAACCTAACCCGAGGCACGAATTATCGTGCCTCGATTTTTAATGCCTTCCCCACCCCTTGTTTGAAGTTATATTGAAGTTGACATTGAAGTAATATTGAAGTAAAGTAAGATATCTGCAAAATAGACTTCTGCCGGAATTTCCGGCAGAAGAAGGAGGTAATCACAATGAATGAATTTAACGAATATGTGCGCGAGGTTTTTTCTGCGGCCGGTGATGTTGTAATACGCTCCATGATGGGCGGATATCTTGTGTATTTCAACGGCAAGCTGATAGGTGACATTTGCGCTAACGAGCTGTTTTTGAAGAGAACGCCGACATCGGACAGGTTACTTGCGGATTCCGAGCTGCGTTATCCGTATGAAGAATCAAGGACTTTGATGCACGTATTTGATAAATTTGAAGACAAGGCGCTTGTCTTGGAGCTGCTTAGCGGCATGTATGACGAGCTTCCTGAGCCGAAGAAAAAGAAAAAGTAGCACCGCAACTGCGGGTTGCGTGCAATCCCTTCCCGGAGGGTGTATATTATATATATAAAGGGGAGGTAAAAGAATGACTACAAAAGATGTATTATATGAATTAAGAACAAAGAACGGCTTTTCGCAGGACGACCTCGCGGAAAAGGTTTTCGTAACCCGCCAGGCGGTGTCGCGCTGGGAGACGGGCGAAACCGTGCCGAATACCGAAACACTTAAGCTTCTCTCGGGGCTTTTCAACGTATCGATCAACACACTGCTCGGCTCACCGCAAAAGCTGATCTGCCAGTGCTGCGGCATGCCGCTCGAGGACGAGATGATCGGCAGGAACAAGGACGGCTCGATGAACGAAGACTACTGCAAGTGGTGCTACGCTGACGGAACCTACACTTACAGCGACATGGACACACTGATTGATGTCTGCGTGCCGCACATGACGGCGCAAGGCTTCACCGAAGAGCAAGCCCGTGCCTACATGAAGGACATGCTGCCAAAACTCGACTACTGGAAGCGCTACAGCGACCTCAGCGACAACGGCGAGTTCGAGGCGTTCAAAGAGCAGCTCATAGGCGAAATCAACGACCTTCACATCGAGGGTATGCCAAAGCTTACTAGCCTCAACGCTCTGGTGGGAAAGTTCGTCAACCTTGAATATCCGATGCCCGGCGGCAGAAAGATAAAGCTCCTCGACGACAATGTCACCTACCTCGGCAACCAGCTCGAGTGCGAGTTTGGCGGCGACCGCTGCTTTGGCGTCATTGCCTGCATGGATTTCATTCTAATCTCCACCTACGAGGCCGAAGGCAAGAACCCGGAGCTGGTGATTTATAAAAAGAGATAATGAAAGCACTATATTACAATGGAAAAAAAGCCATATATGAACCGAATGCACCGATGCCGGTTTGCAGGGAGGGCGAGAGCCTCATAAAGATACTGCTCGCGAACATCTGCAGCACGGATCGCGAGATCCTAAAGGGCTACCGCAGCGAATTTAGGGGCATCATGGGGCACGAATTCGTCGGCCGCGTGGTCGAAAGCCCGAACGCTGAGCTTGTCGGCAAGCTCGTTGTCGGCGAGATGAACAAGGGCTGCGGCGACTGCATCTACTGCCGCACCGGCAGGGAGAAGCACTGCCTTTCGCTCGAAGTCATCGGCATGTCAAAGGACGGCTGCTTCGCGGAGTACATGACTCTTGCCACATACCTGATTCACGTGGTGCCGGAAGGCCTGGCCGCGGAGAAGGCAATCTTTACGGAACCCCTCGCGGCGGCGCTTGAAATCACGGAACAGGTGAAAATAGATTCGTCAAAGAACGCCGCAATCATCGGCGACGGCAGGCTTGCTTACATGATAGCGCAAGTGTTGAGCCTCACGGGCGCAGAGCTGACCGTCATCGGAAAGCACGCGGACAAGCTCAAGCTCTTCGAGCCTTATGCGAAAACGGCGAAACTCAGCGACTATTTTGCGGGCGGCGAATACCGCAAGCTGACCGGCGAGGAATGCTTCGAATACGTCGTCGACGCATCGGGCAGCGAAACGGGCATCCACCTGGCGCTGAACATCGTAAGGCGCATGGGCACGATAATCCTGAAGAGCACCTACGCGGGCGAGACTTCAATCAATATGTCCGCAATTCCGGTCAACGAAATCACCATAGTCGGCAGCCGCTGCGGCCCATTCGAGCCGGCGCTTAAGCTCCTAAAGGACGAAAAGGTTTCATTCCCGGAGGTGGAGCTTTACGACCTGTCCGATTACGAAAAAGCCTTTGCTTCCCCTGCATTCAAGGCAGGCTTTAGATTCAGCGAATAAGGGCAAGGTAGAATAGCGCAACAAAATTTAACAAATAATCCGGCAAAATGTTAGGTTTATTTGGTAGACATTCACCCACCATGCGACTAAAATGATGTTAGATTTAGTTGCAAAGGTGGGTTTTGTATGAGAAAACATTACTTAGACAACATCAGATGGATTACCGTGGTTTTGGTCGTAATCTACCACGTCATCTACATGTACAATGCCGAAGGCATCACGGGCGTAGTCGGCAAAATCACAAACCTCAATGTCCAGTATTACGACATCTTCCAGTACATCGTCTATCCGTGGTTCATGTGTCTGCTGTTCGTCGTTTCCGGCGTCAGCTCGCGTCTGTACTTGGATAACCACACGGACCGCGAGTTCTTCAGGAGCCGCACGACCAAGCTGCTGGTGCCATCAACAATCGGAATCGTAGTATTCCAAATCTTGCAGGGCTATATTAATGTCGGCCTTTCCGAAGTTTTCATGAAAACCCCGGATCTGCCCGGCATCGCAAAGTATTTCATCATGCTCTTCAGCGGAATCGGCGTGCTGTGGTACATTCAGGTGCTCTGGCTGTTCTCGGTGGCACTGCTGTTCATCCGCAAGATTGAAAAAGATAGGTTAATCGAAGCATCCCGCGGGGCTTCCGAAAAGTTCGGCTTACCGCTGTTGCTCGCCTTCGCAGTGGTGGCGTTCGGCGCCTCACAAGTGCTGAACACGCCAATCATCGTGGTTTACCGCTTCGGCCTGTACGGATTCATGTTCCTGCTCGGCTATTTCTTCCTATCAAACGAGGAAGCGGTGGGCGTTCTGAAACGGTGGTTCCCGCTCTTCCTGGCAGCAGCGCTTGCCTTTGGTGTGGCCTTTTGCTACACCTACTTCGGCGCAAACTATGCCGACAAGCCGGCGAACCGCTCGGTGCTCTTCGTGGGCTACGCTTACTTCATGAGCATGGCGATGTTTGGCGGCATGGCGAAGTACGGTGACTTCTCGACCCGCTTCACGCAGTGGATGAGCAAGAGAAGCTTCGGGCTTTACGTGTTCCACTACATGGGGATTTCGGCGGTGGCGCTGTTTTTGGCAAAGCCGGGCCTCATCTCGGCGCCGGCGGCTTATCTGTTCAGTTTGATTGGCGGATTTGGCGGAGGGTATCTCCTGAATGCGGTAATTTCGCGGATTCTGTTCTTCCGCTGGGCGGTGCTTGGAATAAGAAAGGAAAAGAAAGCATAACTTTTTAAAAATATTTTTTCCCATTCCTAAAACATAGACCCCGCCCCGCGCGAGCAGTGAGTTCGGCTGCTTGCGGGGCGGAGCGGGAACCCCCAAACTCATTTATCAAGGTGCGTTTTAGAAAAGTGGTTTCATTGAAAATATGCACTATATGTACTGTTTTTGCGATTATAGTGCATTGATTAATTAAAGGGCTGCCTGTTTTTTGAATTAGTCTATGCACTAAAAACCGATTTTCCAAAGACGTAGTGCATAGCATTATAGGCTCCAAAACGCATAAGCACGGAATTTCCCCTCTGTCGAGCCGTTTTATATGCACTATCTACTGCGATTCCACGCATTTAGTGCATAGCTTGCAAAAGGGAAGCATGTTTGCTTCCTATTATATCATAATTTACCAGAATATACCATTACTTATTTAAAAAATCCCCGCTTTCCGTAAAACAAAGCCCCGCCCCGCGCGGCGATGTTTATATGGAAAGGGGTGGAATGAAGTAAAAATGAAATAGATGAAATAAATGAATTACCCCGCTTGCAGCCGCAGGCGGGGTTTTATTAATTCTCCTCAGAGGCCTTCTTTTCAGCCTTTGCCAGCTCTTCGCCAAAGCCCTTCAAGGCATCGAAGGGGCTGAAGATTTTTGCACGCTTTGAAAGGGGCATGGGCGGATGCTTTATCGAGAAGCTGTCCCCCGCGCTATGCACGGGGCGCCCTTTTTTATATGCCTTTGCATATTTGAAATCGCTCATTACGCTTTATGCCCCCCAATCTGCTGATTCCTTTCGATTGCGGTCGCACCCTCCAAAAGGTTGATCCCGCGCAGCAGTGCATTTGCACCGTACCGGGCTCTGACCTTCAAAAAGACCGCATGCAGCTGCCTCTCGCGAGCAAGCATATCAAAATCGGTAAACATATCCATCTGATAAGCTCCATCATCCTCTGCCACATCGCAGGCGCAGATTCCAAGCCGCCGCAGCAGCGCCGCGTGGTCGATCTTCTTTTCCGCATCCCGCATGACCTTTTCGATTACGACGCCGGAAACATTTGTCGCAGTCGAAAATCTGACCGACCCATTTGCATAAGCCTCCGACCCGTAGCCCGGACTTTTACGGTCGTAGCTGGCCCACCAGGTGAACTTCGGCGCCACGAGATTCTTCCCAAACATGTCGCAGCACAAAAGATCAATCATTTCACTCAGCACAACGGCGGCCTCGGCGTATTCGTAAGGCCGCGGCAGAACCTGACCGCTCGAAAGCGACCGACTGCTGCTGCGATAATGCTTTATGTCATACATCGTGACAGGCTCGATCCCCCAAGCGTGATCGATCAGGATTTCCGCATCAATGCCAAAGACTTTGTAAAACCACTCCTCGTCCCACAGGCTGCGCTCCGCAATATCGCCCATCGTGAACATGTTGTTTCGGGCCAGCCTGGCAGACTTTCCTCTGCCAATCTGCCAGAAGTCAGTAAGCGGCTGATGATCCCACAGCAGCCTCCTGTAAGAATCCTCAGTAAGCGCTGCAATCCGCACACCGTCTTTATCTGCCGGCGCTTTCTTTGCCACTATGTCCATCGCAACCTTTGCAAGGTACAGGTTCGTTCCGATTCCGACGGTTGCCGTAATTCCGGTGCTCCTTAGAACATCCCGGATGATTGTCAGAGCCATGATGTGTTCAGGTGCCTGCCCGGTTTCGTCGGCGGCAGCCTCATAAAAATGAAGATAGGGAGTGCAGTCGATAAAGGACTCATCAATGCTGTACACGTGGATATCCTCGGCAGCGGCGTATTTCAAACAGATTTCGTAAATCCTTGCGGAAACCTGTTCATATAAAGCCATGCGAGGGACCGCAATTATGTAGCGGATGCGCGTGCCGCTCAGTCTTTCGTATGTTTCTATAGCCCGTTTTGCCTCAAAGAGACGCGGCCTGCCGGGAACACCGATTGCCTTTAGCGAAGGCGATACAGCGAGGCATATGGTCCCATCGGATCTTTCGGGATCAGCCACCAGCAGATTTGCCTTCAGCGGGTCCAGACCCCGCGCCACGCATTCGACAGACGCATAAAAGCTCTTCATATCTATTGCAATATATCTGTGGTTTTTCTCATCCATTTTCTATCAATCCCCCTTTAATTCATACACCCGATTCTGTAGAATAACGAGGAATCAATTCCGTAAATAGACTATAGCACACGAACATATGTTTGTAAAGGGCAAAGAGCAAAAAAGCACCGCAAAAAACTCACGCCCTTTCCCTTGACAAAATATATTGCGCGCAATATAATATGACAAAAGATAAAACCAATACAATCAATCAATACAATCAAACAACCAAACAATCAAACAACCAAACAACAAAAGGAAAGAAAGGGAAAAACAATGGCAACATTAGTAGCTTATTTTAGCGCAAAAGGGACAACCGCAAAGGTTGCAAAGGAGTTCGCAGAAAAAATCGGAGCGGACATTTACGAGATAATTCCACAGGAGCCTTACACAAAGGCTGATATCAACTACCTGAATCCTATGTCCAGATGCAATCGCGAGCAGATGGGCGGGAAGGATGTTCCGGTAGCGGGCAAAATTGAGGGCTTTGAAAAGTACGATACTGTTTACCTCGGATTCCCGATTTGGTACGGACAGGCACCGAGGGTAATTCACACCTTCGCACAGGGCTATGACTGGAGTGGAAAGACTGTGCACGCTTTTGCTACTTCGGGCGGCAGCGGAATCGGAAAGACTGCGGAAAAGCTGTCTCCGTCATTAAAGGGAGCTGCGTCAGTCGACGCAAAGCTTGTGCATAACGCATCGGAGGTATAATAATGGCACAGCAGTACGAGCAGCTTTTAATTAAAAATCAGTTATGCTTCCCGCTCTATGCGTGCGGCAGGAAAATTGTTGCGAGGTACACGCCGTACTTAAAGCCGCTGGGCCTGACTTACACACAGTACATCGTGCTGATGGTGCTTTGGGAAAAGGAATGCGTGAATGTCGGGCAGCTCGGCGAGATACTGTATCTCGATGCGGGTACGCTGACGCCGCTTCTGAAGAGGCTTGAAAAGGCGGGCTACATCACGCGCGAGCGCTCAAAGGAAGACGAGCGCATCACGCTGATAACAATAACCACAGAGGGTAATGCGTTAAAGGAAAAGTGCAAAGACATCCCACTGAAATTGATGTCCAAAACGACTTCTCTTACGGAAAATGACGCCAAAGAGCTGTATAGGCTGCTGTATCTGTTTTTGGAAAGCGAATAGAGGGGAAAACTATGGGTAGAGATTTTGGGCGAAATTTCGCCCATTTTTTATTGTAAAAAAACCTCTGCTGTCGTATTATAATATCGTATAAAAAAGTAAAAAAGGAGAACGAGTATGGGAGCTTCCGAACCGAAAAAATTAGCGCTTCTCAGGATTAAGGACATCCTCGAAGAGCACAGCGATTACGATCATCCTATTACGCAGGAGGAAATCGTGACAAAGCTGAAAACACAATACGGTATTGATGTGGACAGAAAAACTGTGGGCCGCAATTTGTCGCTTTTAAAGGAAGCCGGCGTCGAAATAGAGTCAAAGCGAGGCGGCAGTTACATTGCAGAGCGCAGGTTTGACGACTCCGAGCTGCGACTTTTAATAGACGGCGTGCTTTCCAGCAAGCATGTCACGGCAAAGCAGTCGCAAGACCTGATTGAGCGCATTTGCGAGCTCTCGAACAAATACTTCAAGGCAAGCGTGCGCCACGTTCGCTCCGTAAACGAGTGGAGCAAGACTGAAAACCAGGCGGTTTTCTACAATATCGAGCTCGTCCACACCGCTATCGAGGAAGCCAGAAAAATCACTTTCAGCTATAATAAATACGGCACCGACAAAAAGCTGCACCGGTCTTCGAATCAGACAGTAAGCCCGTACCTGATGCTTCTCCACAACCAGCGCTACTACCTGCGCGGCTACAACGATCGATATCAAACGATTCAGAACTACAGGCTCGATAGGATTACGAATATGGAAATCCTGGATGAAAAGGCCTTTCCGCTAAAGAAGGTTCCCGGTAACGAGCGCGGTATAGACTACAAGCTGCTCGGATCGGCTTATCCGTACATGTTCTCCGACGAGCCGGAGCGCATCGATTTTACTGCGGACAAAATTATAGTAGACCAGGTGATTGACTGGTTCGGCAAGGACATTACCATTTCCGAGACTGCCGACGAGAGCAAGGTTAGCATCAGCCTCACGGCCAGCCCTATGGCTATGAAATACTGGGCGCTGCAGTACATAAACGGCGTTGAAATCATCCGCCCCGAAAAGCTGCGCAGCGAAATAATCGCCGACCTTGAAAAAGGGCTGGGAAAGTATAAAGGGCAATAATAGATAAAGTTAGCATGATATGTTATAATTATAGATTATAGGCAAAAGCGCAAAATGGCGAAAGACTGCGAAAGACTGATAGAATACAATGGAAGGCAATGTAAAGAAGGATAAAATTAAAAAATTAAAAATATGCGCGATTTTAGTCCTGATTGTGATGCTGCTTGTATTCGTGAAGTTCATGCTCAGCGCGAGGGTTGACTCTGTTGACGAGTATCAGGAATGGATGAAGAGCTTTGGAATAGCGGCTCCTTTGTTCCTGACGGTTTTTCAGGCGGTTCAGGTGGTGCTGCCAATCCTTCCGGGATATTTGGGCTGCGCTGCGGGCGCAATCAGCTTTGGTACCTGGACGGGATTTGTCTGTAATTACATAGGAATTTCGGCAGGCTCGATCGCGGCGTATTTCCTCGCAAAGAAATACGGCGTGGACCTCGTTATTTCGCTTTTCTCGGAAAAGCAGTACAATAAATGGAAAGCCAAAATAGCAAACAAAAAGTCCTATGATGTCTTTCTGTTTGTTGCAACGCTGCTTCCGATGTTTCCGGACGATTTTCTGTGCTACTTTTCGGGACTGATTCACATGGATTCCAAAAAGTTCATCTGGATAATCATACTCGGAAAGCCTTGGTGCATACTGGCTTACAGCATAATCTTCGGATTGATATAGAGGCATAATTGTAGAAAAAAGGAGAGAGGGAAAATGATTGGAATTTACGACTACACTGTGATACTGACATACCTGTCGCTTGCTTCGGGCGTGACGGGCATAATCTTTACCACGACCGGCATCGGGCACCCCGAGGTGGGAATCTTCTTTTTGATGGTTTCCGGCATCCTCGATGCGTTCGACGGCAGAGTGGCCCGGACCAAAAAGGGCAGAACAAAGCTCGAAAAGGATTTCGGTATCCAGATTGACTCGCTTGCAGATATGATTTGCTTTGGCGTTCTGCCGGCCACAATCGGCCTGGCACAGCTGAGAATCAGCGGTATCTTCACAGAGCTCGTGCGCAGAAGGGACTATGACGGCAACTATGCGATGCTGGTGCTGCTGCTCATGATTGCTGTAATCTACGTCCTTGCGGCGCTGATCAGGCTCGCATATTTCAACGCGACGACCGAAATCAGAGAAGAGGAAGCAAAGCAAACCGGCACGGCTTACTTCACAGGCCTGCCTGTAACCGCAGCGGCGCTGGTGTTCCCGCTTGAGATGCTGATTCATTTCTATGTCAGATGGGACCTGACGATCATATACTTTATTCTGATGCTGATAATGGCCATTGCGTTCCTTTTGAATGTAAAGGTTAGAAAGCCGGGTAAAAAGGCGCTGACGGCGATAATCATCATCGGTACAATCGAGTTTATCCTCAGCGTGATTGTGTTCCACATGTACTAGAGGATATTGAAATATGAACATGTTAACGTTTTTATACAGGACGCGGCCCGGCAGGATATTATTAAAGCCGCTGGTCAGCCGAAGCGTATCCGAGCTTTCGGGACGCATCCTTGACGGCCGGCTTTCAAAGCTTTTGATCGGTTCTTTCGTGCGAAAAAACGGCATCCGGACCGAAGACTACATTCTGGATGACATCGGCAGCTTTAACGACTTCTTTTGCCGCAGGATAAAGAGCGGGCTGAGGCCGATTAATGCGGAAGCAGGCGCGCTGACATCGCCGTGCGACGGACTGCTCAGTGCTTACAGGATCGAGCAGGGCACTGTCCTCAGCGTGAAGCAGAGCAAGTTCACAATCAGCCGTCTGCTGGACGACAGTGTGCTGGCGGCAGGCTTCGAAGGGGGCTACGCTCTCGTCTTCCGCCTTTGTGTCGACCACTACCACCGCTACAGCTGGTTCGAGTCGGGCAGGTTTGTGGCGAGGAGGAAGCTGGACGGAATCTTCCACACGGTGCGGCCTGTGGCGCTGGAGACTTGTCCGGTCTTCGTCGAGAACAGCAGAGAGTATGCCGTCCTTGACACGGAAAACTTCGGGCGCACGGTGCAGATGGAGGTCGGTGCGATGCTTGTCGGGAGGATTGTGAACGAGGCCTCGGCGCCTTGCGATGTCGTGAGGGGCGAGGAAAAGGGCCACTTCGAGTACGGCGGCTCGACCGTGATAGTGCTGATTCCGGCGGGTAGGGCGGAGCTTCGCAAGGACATTGTGGGAAAGCTTGGCAGCAATTACGAAATCCCCGTGGTGATGGGGGAAAAGATTGGCGAGAAATCGGCGGGAAATGAAGAAATGTAAAAAAGGATAGCTTTCGCAGACCTGCGGGCTATCCTTTCGTTTTTTAGAATGGCTTGAGTTCGGAGTTTGACCACTCTATGCGCTTCATCGAGAGGGCGTCCTCGAAGTAACCTTCGCCTTCTTCATGCCAAGGCTCGGTGTCATAATTGTAGAGGTTGTCAAAGTAAACGTCGTCTTTGTATTTTTCGATGTTCTGGTCGTAGAAAAGGTTCTGGATGTACTGGTCGTAGCCGTATGAATCAGGTTTGATTTCCGCGCAGAGGTAGGAAACGAAATCGTTTACGCGCCCCTTTGTGACGGAGGTGACATCCTCGTGTTCACTGCCCTCGTAGGTTTCAATCGCCTGATTTACCCACTCATCGTCTTCGTAGTCGAGGAAGAATGCGTAGAGCTTTACAGCGGTTGCTTTGCCGGTGCTCCGGTCAAACTCTGCAATCAGGCAAGGCGGATATTCGTTATCGCCGTTTGCAACCTCGCCCGGATCGTCAAATATGAAGAGCGCAGGGTAGTAGAGCTCCGAAGAGTTGCTTGCGGAAATCTTCATGTATTTGTAGATTTCGTAGTCCGGAGTATCGCTGCTTGCCGGGCTACCGGAGCCGTCGGCGTCTGCGCCGCCGGCCGCGCTGTCAGCGCCTGCGCCTCCGCAGCCGGTAGCCGCGAGCGCCAGAATCATTATTATCAAAAATAAAATCGGTAATTTCTTTTGCATTTTATTCGTTCCTTTCGTGTGGTATTATATTAAAAAAGATTATAGCATAAATTGAAATAGAGAAAAGAGTTTTGTTATGAAAGATGCTAAAAATGTAAAGCCGGCCATGGACGGCGACCTGGCCTGGCAGGAGCTTCGCACGGAGCACATCGTGCGCGACGAGTGGATTGACTTTCGCAGCACCGACTGGCGCTTCCCCGACGGGACAGAGCTTGGCCCGTTCTACAGCTTCAGCTGCAGAAATTATGTCGTGGTGGTGGCCTCCGATAAAGAAGGACGCTTCCTCTGCGTACGGCAGTTCAGGCCGGGGATCAAGCAGGTCACAACGGAATTCCCCGCAGGCGGAATTGAGCGCAAGGACGGCAAGGAGTACGGCAATCCAAGCGACACATGCGCCGAAGACCCGCTCGATGCCGCAAAGCGCGAGCTTTTAGAGGAAACCGGCTACGAGTCGGATGAGTGGGAGCGCGTATTTGCCGTGCCGTCGCAGGCTACAATCTGCGACAACTACGCCTACATCTATAGGGCGCGAAACTGCCGAAAGGTAAGCGGGCAGAGCCTCGACGAGGCCGAATACCTGAACGTAGCGCGCCTCACGGCGGAGGAAATAGACAAAATGATTGCAGACGAAAGCTTCCTCCAGGCAATGCACGTTCTGGCGTGGTTGATGGTGAAGGAAAAGTATTGAACAAAAATGCGGAATCCGCAAAAATGTCGAATAGGGCGATAATAGAAAGAGGATGTTATGCTTAAAGGTTATAGTTTTTTTAGGGATGAAGCAGGGGAAGTGTGGAAGATTGAGACTCCGGACTTGATTCTCAGGCTTTCTACTGCAGAGGATATTTCAGATTTTTACAAATGGGAATACAACACCGAGACGATTCGGTATTTCAGCATATGCGAGAACCAGTCCATGGAAGAAGTGTGGCGCGATTTTGTGCATAGGACAGATGATCCGAGCTCTGTGAATTTCACTATTATTAATAAAAGCACCGGTGAAAAGCTTGGCAGAGCAATGCTCGCAGATTTGATACGAGGCTGGAAGGTCGAGATATTCAGGATATACATAGCTGATACTTCCAACAGGGGACGCGGCTACGGCAAGCAGTCCATGCTGGCTTTGATGCAGCTGATTTTTGAAGAATATGGCTGCGAAAGACTGTATTTGGACCATTATACCGGAAATCCGGCAAGAAAGCTCTACGACAGCCTGGGCTTTCATTTCGAGGGAATCCTTCGGGCTAACTGCCGGAAAAACGGTGTTTTGCATGATGTAGAGCTGCTTTCAATGCTTAAACCCGAATATAGCAGCCTTTATCTGAATGGGAAATAATAGGAAAACGTATTGAACAAAAATGCGGAATCCGCAATTTTGTTCAATAGGACTATAATAGAAAGAGAATATTACGCTTAAAGGTCATCAAGTATGCAGGAATCGACCATATAGGTATAGTTGTAAATTATCATCTCGCCAATACATCGTAAACCAATTAATTTAGAGGAGGAGTTATATGGATAATAAGAAGATCGGAGCAAGAGATTTACCACTAGCACGGTCGGAAAAGGACTTGTTAGATACAAAAAATTATATCGATGCACTTGTAGATTTCACAATAAGATGTTGGACTCCTATGTCAATCGCGTTACAGGGAGACTGGGGAACTGGAAAAACATCATTTATCAATATGATGCAATCCAGATTAGACAAGATTGGCCAAAATCAGATAAGCGAACAGAGAGAAACGCCTGGAGCGCAATACGACAATGCCATTCATACTATATATTTTAATACATGGCAATATTCGCAATTTAATTCATCAGAAGACTTATATACCTCTTTTTTGGTTTGTTTGATGGAAAGTCTCTGTTCTCAAGTCGATGACGCCAATAAAAAGAAGAAATTGAATGAGAAAGCAAAGAAGGTACTTACATTTATAGCTAGTGTTACTGTAGATATTGCTGCCCAGTATGTGAAAAATACGACTGGTTATGACTTTGGTAGGGTCACGGATGACGTTGATGCATTAGTTACTAAAGTAACTGAAAAAAATAAAAAAATCACAGAATTGAAGAAAAATTTTGCGGATCTTATCGCTGAGGCATCGGGCGATAATGGACGGGTGATAATTTTTATCGATGATTTGGATAGGCTTAATCCAGAAGTGGCAGTAGCTCTTTTGGAAACAATTAAACTCTTTATGGACGTCGAAAAATGTGTTTTTGTTTTGGCGATAGATTATGATGTTGTTGTTCGAGGAATACGAAAAAAATATGGTTCGGACATGGATGATATCAAGTGTCGTAGCTTCTTTGATAAGATAATACAACTTCCATTCAGAATGCCTACTGAGAAATACATGATTAAGAACATGATTGAGGAGACATCTGTAGGCGATAAGATTAAAGAATATACTGATGTTATATGTAATCTTATCAAAGAAACATTGGGACCGAATCCTAGAACCTTAAAACGTGTTATAAACTCTTTTGAACTACTTTCGCTTGTGGCAAAAAACGAAAGAGAAGAAAAAGGAGAAGAATATAAGAATGCATTGTTAATGGTTAGCCTTGTAATGCAGATTTATGACGAAAAACAGTACTCTGAAATGCTTGAGAATATTGATGATGTGGAAGTGTTCAGCACCTATCGTGAGGCGCAAGAAAAGGCCGACGAATTAAGACAAGGTGACAAATATCGTTCGATAATACCGTTCTTTCAAGCTATTGATAAGGTAGGAGAGAAATGCAAAAAAAGCCAAGAAGAAATAAGTAAAGAATTTATTAATAGTTTAGGGCTTTCCGCTATGACCACTGTGGTTTCAGAAATTGTTGCTGTATCGCAGAATGGGAAAAAACATAATGTGGATAGGGTTGTACTATTTGGAGAATCTCAAAAGGTAGATACACCTACTGAAGCGATAAGGGAAACGGTTACTTCTATCCTGGAAAACAAGGAGGATAAGTTTGATGAGGTGATAAAAAAATATGAAAAAACACTTACTTTAGATCCAAACGCATCTACGAGTATGTTTGCTGCAAAAAGTAAACTTGATATAAAGGGGAAGCAGCCAGTTTATCTGGCAATAAAGACAAACTATGAACAAAAAATTGCATTTATTAGAAAAATATGTGAAGAATTAGATGTTTCCAATGAAATACAATGGTATGATGGAGACAAAGAATTGCTATGGCAGAAATAATTAGTCACAAGGGATCGAGAAATCGGTCATTTCTATGCTCTCCGCTCTTTTAAGTTTCAAACTGCCGTTGCGCACGGCTTGTTGTAGTAATTGTAGAGGTTGTCAAAGTAAACGGCGTTTTGCATGATGTAGAATTGCTCTCAATGCTAAAGCTGGAATATAATAGCCTTTATCTAAAAGAAATAATAGGAAAACGTATTGCACAAAAATGCGGAATCCGCATTTTTGTTCAATAGAAAGCAGGAATTTCGGAAAAAATGTGTGGAAAAATGTCGGAAAAAGTGCGTGGAAAAGTGTAAAATCCGGCCCAAATTTCCGTGGAAAAATGTCGGAAAAAGTGTAGGAAGGCCGAGAATCGTTGGAAACAGACGCTCCGGCAAAAGCAACAATGCATTGTTGAATTTGCCGAAGATTTACTTAAAAAAGCGAGTGTATTTAAATGTTTTTAACCGCTTGACTAATATTTGTGGTATACTATAAACGCACGAACATATGGTCGCGAGGAGGAGAATAGATAGATGCTAACAACAATCGAGTTATTTGCTGGAGCAGGTGGACTGGCCTTAGGGGTAGAAAAGGCCGGATTTCAAACTTTAGGATTGGTAGAATTTGATCGAGATGCCTGTGATACGCTTGAGAAAAATAGAAAGAACTGGCGTGTGATTTGCGATGATATTGCAAATATATCAAAACTTGATTTAGAAGAGTATTTTGGAATAAAAAAGGGTGAGTTAGATTTGCTTTCGGGCGGGGCACCTTGCCAGTCATTTTCCTATGCGGGAAAGCGGTTGGGACTTGAAGATGCTAGAGGAACATTATTCTATCATTATGCTGTCTTCCTTGAAAAATTGCAGCCTAAAATGTTTTTGTTTGAAAATGTGAAAGGATTACTTACCCATGATAATGGTAGAACATATGAATGTATCCTTGAAATCTTTAAAAAAGCGGGGTATGACATTCAACGCGATGTTTTGAATGCTTGGGATTATGGCGTTGCGCAGAAACGGGAACGTTTAATGACAATAGGCATTCGCAAGGATTTAAAAAACAAGATTAAATTTAGTTTCCCAAAACCACATGCGTATAAACCGGTTTTAAAAGACATCCTAAATAATGTTCCGGATAGTCTGGGAGTACCTTACGGAGAAGCAAAAAAGAAAATATTTGAAATGGTTCCGCCAGGAGGATATTGGCGAGATATTGACCCAGAAATAGCAAAAGCTTATATGAAATCTTGTTGGAACATGGGCGGTGGCAGAACAGGTATATTACGGAGGTTAAGCATGGAGGAACCATCTTTGACTGTATTAACATCTCCTTCTCAGAAGCAAACAGAGAGGTGTCATCCGCTAGAAGCCCGTCCTTTTACCGTTAGGGAGAATGCAAGGTGTCAAAGTTTTCCTGACGAATGGGAATTTTGCGGTAATGTTATGTCGCAATACAAGCAAGTTGGAAATGCAGTTCCAGTTAACTTAGCTTTTGAAGTAGCAAAGAGTATTCACAATGCATTGGAGGGCAATTAATATGGCTTGGCCGTTAACTTTTATTTCGGAAGAAGAGTTTAAGAACCATGTAAAAACCACAATTGAAAAATATGGGGAAAAGCTTGAACCATTTGATGTCGCAAAATTTAACAAGAATATCATTGATCCCATAAAAATGATTTTTGATAAAACTGTTTATCAAAATACTTGGGAAGAGATAATAGGAAATGAAATTTTTAGGCAGCGTGATAAGTCAAATAATAATGATATAGGGTACTTCCATCAGCGCATTTTCCAATATTTCAAGAACTGTCATGTTCCAGAAAATGGTGAAGAAGGCGGCTGGGATGTTATATATACGAATAATGATGGTATTTTGTTGCCGGATGGTGACAAAGTAAAAAAAGTATATGTTGAGATGAAGAATAAGCATAATACGATGAATTCTTCATCTGCAGGCAAAACGTATATCAAAATGCAAAATCAGTTGCTAAAAGATGATGATTGCGCATGTTTTCTCGTAGAGGCTATTGCAAAACGTTCTCAGAATGTAAAGTGGGTAACTACAGTTGACAAAAATACTGTTTCGCATAAAAGAATTAGACGTGTAAGTTTGGATCAGTTCTATGCGCTAGTGACTGGACAAAAAGATGCATTTTTCAAAATGTGCATGGTATTACCCGTAGTTGTCGAAGATGTTGTTCATTCATCAGAAGATGTATCTGTTCCGAAAGATTCAGTTCTTGACGAGTTAAGGGGGATTGCAAAGATTTCTGGAGGAGATAATGATGATATAGCAATGGCAATAGCGGTGTACCTATTAGGTTTTAGCTCATACCTGGGATTCGCAGAAAATGAAGGCATTGCCATAGATATTTGGAATGATGAGGGAAATATTGCGAGGCTATGCGAATACGCAAAACGATTTTCCAAAAAATAACGCATAAATGTTGTGTATAGAGAAGGCAAGGGGAACCTTGCCTTCTCGCTAAACAATATAAGATAGTATACGGTATATGGGCTATGGATACATTAAAAACCATCCGCGTCGTTGCTGCGGTTATCCGCGGCGCACGAGACGATAAAGAAAAAATATTTGCCACGGCCAGAGGGTATGGCGATTACAAGGGCTGGTGGGAGTTTCCGGGCGGCAAGATTGAGTCCGGTGAGAGCCCGCAGGAGGCGCTTGTGCGTGAGATTCGCGAAGAACTTACGGCAGAAATCAGAGTGGGCGACTTCATCACAACGGTGGAGTATGACTATCCGAAGTTCCACTTGTCGATGGACTGCTTCTGGGCGGAGATCGAGCGCGGCGAGCTTGTCCTGAAGGAAGCGGAGGCGGCGAAGTGGCTTGCGGCAGGCGAGCTTGACAGCGTGAAGTGGCTGCCGGCTGATCTTTCGGTGGTCGAAAAGATAAAGCTGCAGTTAAAGTAAACTGCTTGGGGGGACAATATATGTATACCAATAAATCGATAATGATAACGATACTCATACTGGCGCTGATTGTGCTGGTAATTGTAGGGTTTGCGACGGGAGGACCGTCGCCGGAGGACCTGTACAAAGAGGCTTATGCGCAGGTGGTAGAGCAATACCATGCGGAGAACGACGAGTACAAATTCGACCTCGTTGACACTGATGCAGACGGAGTTCCGGAGCTTGTGGCTGATTTGCCGGGTTATCAGATGTCGCTCTTTACCTATGAAGATGGGGCGGTGCGCTGCCTGATGGATCACTGGCCGTATGGCGCGATGGGAAATGCGGGCTATTCCTATTTGCCGGAGGAAGGCATCTTTTGCAACACAAATGCCGACATGGCGGGTGCAATTGTCTACACCGATTTCATGTCAAAGCATGAAGAGGGAGAGCTTGCGACCGATTATTGGGTAAAGATGATAAACTTTATTGATCTGGACGGGGACGGGATAGCTTCGGAAGAAGAACTTGAGGCCTCCGAAGATTTTGAAGGGACCTTGGAGTACTACAATGAAACGGATGTCGAAATGTCCGAAAGCGAGCTGAAGGAAAAAGTGGACGGCTATTTTGGATGCGAATTCGAAGAACTCGTGGGCATACTCGGGTATGATTCGATTATGAAGAAACTAAACAGCTAAAAATGGTTAGATGAAAATTAAAACCTCCGGAAATAGATTCCGGAGGTTTCGTGATTTATAATGAGCCTATTTTGTGATTGCTTTTCTTACTACGCCCTTTGGGTCCTTGATTAAAAGAACTACGAGCCAGATAATCATGGCGAGAGCTACAACCGAAAGACCGAGGAATGAGTCGTTGATCATGTCCTCAAGAGCAGGTGTGAAATAGTCGGCACCATCTTCCACATAGCCAAAGATTGCATCGCCGAGCCACATCAGGGAAGCACCCCAGAACATGGATACCAGCACGCCGAGCTTCATGTTATCATTCTTGCGATTGTACCAAACGATAGTTGTGATAATCGCAGCAAAAACTGTTATGAGTAAAGTCATTTTTTTTTCCCCCAAATTAGATTGTCTGATGTGCCTGGTCTTGAACAGGTCTTTTAGCGATTGCATCTGCTGCGATGCACATTACAATCCAAACCACTGTGATGATAACGGCCATTGTAACTCCGACCGTGCTCATCTCGTGCAACATTTCGGCAGTATCGCCGGGATCGTTCATAGCTGTTAAAAATGGTGGGAATGGAACGACCTCTCCGTGCCAGAGGTGCTCAAATGCCAAAAGAACGGCACCACCCCAAAGAAGGTTAGTGAGCCACTTTAACTTTCTGGTGAAAGGAATTTTTGTGGAATCCACTTCAACCTTGTTTTCTTCAACTTTCTTTTTCTCAATCTGTCCAACAACAGTTGCGACAATTGCTTCGCCTGTAGGAACTAAAAAACATGCCATTGCAAATACCTCCTGATAATACTTACCGTCCGGAAGGACCTTACATACAAATACATTCTATCAGTGCAAAATGATAAAACAAGCTCCCCCGGGGGTTGTAAAATACCCTATGGGGGGATAGAAAATTTTTGTTTTTGGGCGATTATTTCCAGTATTTTACAAATCGCAAAAATAAATGAGCTGTTTTTCTTGAAAAGAGAGGATAAAATGCTTAAAATTACTGTATACGAACTGTATAGGATAAATATAATAATCGGAGGAAGACAGAAGAAATGAGAAATCTATTAAAGAAATCCGTTTTGTTTTTAATTATTGCGGCTTTTGTTATGGCATTGCCTGCAGCTGCATTTGCGGCTACGCCTTATGTGCATGACCCTATGGAAAATCCAAAGGCGGCGCAGGACATAATTGTAGACCCAAATGCTGTCTACGGTTATTCGCCAAACCCTGAATCCACCAGGCTCGGCGGCTACGCAAAGTATGACTGGTCCGATGCAGCAGTGGTCGCAGAGATGCGCAAGGACCGCGAAGCCTACCACGCAAGCGTTGAAGAGCTTTACACCATGATAAAGACCATGAAGGCAGAGGGCAAATCCATTGAAGACATCGCTCGCGCAGTAAGCACCAGACGCAACGAGATTCGCCTCGAATCCTACAAGGACGATCCGGAAGGCCTTGAGACCGTAAAGCAGAGTAACCTCGCAACCTATGGCAACGAAAACGGCGGCACGCCTGAGTTTTTCTTTAATAAGTACGGCAGCTGGGAGACTGTCCTTGAAAAGGCTCTTTCCACAAATCCGGGCGCGGACGCGGTTCTCGGCCTCTATGATAAATATTATGACACTTATATTATTCCGGAAGCAGAGCCTGCAAAGACTACGCAGACACAGGCGGCCGAAACGACGGAGCCTGCAACGATTTACGTCGTTAAGGAAGGCGACTGCCTCAACAAAATTGCGGGTAAGGTTTACGGCGACAGAAGCAAGTGGACCGTTATTTACAATAACAACCGCAGCATAATCAAAAACCCTGACCTGATTTATCCGGGCCAGGAGCTGGCAATATAGCAATAAAAGACGATAAAAAAGGGGGCTGTTAAAGCCCCTTTGCTATTATAAGTGTAAAATATCCGGCATCGTCCGGGATTTCGGAAATGTCACTATAGAGCTTTTCGTCCGGCATGCCGCAGTTTTCGGCTGCGCAAACCTGAAGTCCTTTTTCACGAAGGGCTTCTTTTATTTCGCCGATGTGGCTGCCCGACTTCATCAGAACGAAGTTCCCGCGCTCATTCAGAGCTTCACCCGCATTATGCAGCGCAGGCACAATGTGGAGCGGCTCGTCCCACTCGGCAAGCGGCGTGTGAAGCCTTGCCGCAGCTGCGCAGAAGGAAGGTATGCCCGGCACAAGCTCGACCTCATAGCCCGCTTCCTCGAGAAGCCGGCTAATGTAGGTAAACGTGCAGTAAATCGAGACATCGCCAAGCGTCAGGTAGACGACATTCCGCCCGCTGTCCAGAACCTCGCCGATCTGCCTTGCAGCATGGCTGTGGGCCTTGCGCATTTCCTCGCGATCACGCACCATTGGTGCTTCCAGTGCGATAAGCTCTTTGCCCGCCAGCTCCGGCACTGCCGCGGCAGCGATTTTGTAAGCCACCGACTCGCGCGGATTGCTGCCCGGCACAGCGAATACTTCGTTTTCTTTGATTAAACTGACAGCCTTTAGTGTCAAAAGCTCCGGGTCGCCCGGGCCGACTCCTATACAATAAACTTTGCCTTTCATGTTGCCTCCATATGGCTATTATATTAAATCTGTATAGAATTTGCAATTTATGCACTTACTTTTCACTCGGAGATATTATGTGTATAATATTACGTAGGGAAAACCTTATATTTGGCTGTAGCAGCCGGGGAGGTAATATGAAAACAAGAAGAGAGGCGCTCGACTACGGGCTGACATTTCCGGACACCTACGAGGATACGCCGTTTAACGACACAAACTGGCAGCTTGTCAGGTACAAAGGAAATAAAAAGGCGTTTCTGTGGACTTACGAGCGTGGCGGGTACATAAATCTGAATGTGAAGGCCGACCCGGAGGTGGGCTTTATGTGGCGGCAAAAGTACAAATCCGTCACGATGGGATATCATCAGAACAAGCTCCACTGGAACACGATAATTCTCGATGGGAGCGTGCCCGAAGAGGACATAAAAAAGATGATTGCGGACAGCTACGAGCTGATTTCGGACTGCCCGGCAAAGCGCATATACGAGGCGGTGAAGCGAATCCCTTATGGGCGCGTTGCGACTTATGCGCAGGTGGCAGCAGAAGCCGGCAACCGCAAGATGGCGCGTGCTGTGGGAAATGCGCTGCACAAAAATCCCGATCCGGCCGGCATTCCGTGCTTCCGCGTAGTTAACGCAAAGGGAGAGCTTGCGGGAGAGTTTGCATTCGGCGGCGCCGGTGCACAGGCAAAGCTGCTTCGCGCCGAAGGCGTGGAGGTCGTGGACGGAAAGGTAGATCTTAAACGTTTTCAGTGGAAAAAATAGTTTTATGAGGATTTATTCGTTAATTTTCGGCGGATCAAAAGCGTCGACTATTTCCATGTAGGCCTCGAGGTGGTCGCGGAGCGGCACATCCGAGTGAAGCCGCATAAACCAGTCGATTGCCTTCGGACGTATCGGCAGTGCATCAAGCTTTTCGCTCCCGGCTTGCAGGAGCTCGCTCTTCACTGCACGCACTTCGCTGCGCTTCTTTTCGGCGGCCATCAGCACCTCCGCACGGAGAGTTTCGTAGACAACGACCACATCGTGCTCATCGGCAAAGGCTCTGACTTTAGCAAGCAGATTAAACGAGTAAGCGAGGTCGATTGCGAACACCCCAAAGAACATTCCCACGACAAAGCTGAACGCAAGGTTGTCGCCAAACCAAGCAAGTGCGCCCTCTATCCAAGGATGGATAAAGAAATAGTAAACCGCTCCGAGCAGGGCCCAGAAGAAGCTGAAACGCGGGCATATGATGCCCATGATGTTGAACTTTTCAGCGCTGTAGTCCCAGAGCTTTACCTTTAATCCTTTAATAAATATGATGCCGGCAGTAAACTCGAGCAAGGTCATGAAAACGGCCATCACGACGAAAAGCAGCACCTTCGACAAAACGGTAATGTGTGAAATAAGGGCTGTGTGTTCAAGCCCCGCCAGAAGATACAGCATGCAAAGCCCCAGCCCGTAAATCGGCAGGTACGGTCCGACCAGCATGCCGGGATTTATCCAGCGCCGGGCAATATTTTCTTTTTTGAATCTCCGATAAAAGACTTCCAGCCCCCATCCGAGAGTGCATCCTATAAAAAACAGAAATGCAAGTTTTAAGAATTCGTTCATTGTAAATCTCACTCCCATCTACGTGGTGAGTTATCACACCTCCAATATTATATGCAATATTCCTCGGGATTTCAATGGTGCCGATGTGTGGCAAACGGTCAAAACAAAAATTGCAAATCGGGCTATTTTTTGCAAATCAGAGTGGTTTTTACACCGCTCTTATTTTATACTATCGTTGTTAGCCAAAGCTAACACGCCCGACACCTCCCTCAAAACAACAAGAAAGGACGACAATTCAAATGAATGACAAGAATAATGTAAAGAATGAACTCCTAACCGGGAACATAGTTCAGACGATGCTTTCACTCAGCATCCCTGCAATCCTGGGGATGGTTGTAATAGGACTCTACAATTTCATGGATGCTGTTTTCGTGGGCAACATGGTTGGCCCCGAGGCCATGACAGCAGTAAAGGTATCCTACCCGTTCACACTGCTTAACAGCGGCGTTGCAACACTCATCGGTACGGGTTCCGCCTCGGTTTTATCCCGGGCAATCGGCAAGAATGACAAGGCGACGGTGCATAAAATTATGGGAAATCTCATTGCACTTGTCACCATCTTTTCAATCATCGTTACGGCTATCGGCATGATCTTTACAAAGAACCTCCTGACTCTTTCCGGAGCAGAGGGAGCCGTACTCAACGAAGCAAACCGCTACCTCAGAACCGTGTTTGCAAGCTCACTCTTCGTAAACTTTGCACAGTCTGCAAATATGGTTATGCGTGGCGAAGGTAAATTAAAGATCGCCATGGGCATAATGGCAGGCGGTGCGCTTCTCAATATCGCTCTCGATCCGCTTTTCATCACGCTTATGGGGCGCGGAGACGGCATTATGGGCGCTGCCTACGCAACAGTTACGGCGCAGGTTCTGCAGGCGCTCTTCACACTCTGGTACTTCCTGAAAAAGAGCGACACAGTCAGAATCCACAGAATTGCGGTCAGAGGCGAAGTCGCAAGGCCTGTGCTTGGCGTGGGCGTGTCGGCAATGCTTATGCAGGTAATGACGATGCTGCAGCAGACTGTAATGTACAGCACTGTGGCAAATTGCGGCGGCGGCAGCTGGCAGACGGTGCTTGGTGCATCTCTGAGCCTTCAGGCGTTCTCCTTCATTCCGCTTTGGGGCATCAGCCAAGGCTTCCAGCCGGCAGTAGGCACTAACTACGGCGCGCAGAATTACGACCGCGTCAGAGCCTTCACAAAGGCCTTCATGGTGGCTGCAACACTGCTGGCACTGGTGTTCTACCTGCCGATAATGATTGCTCCAAACGCGATGCTTTCAATGTTTATCACGGATTCGGCAATCGTTGCCGAGGGCGCGCCGATGCTCAGAGTTCTGTTCACAAGCTATATAACATACGGCGTTCTGATTCTGGCGATAACTTTCTTCCAGGCTATCGGCAAAGGCGGCGCAGCTGCTGCGGTTACGCTGCTCAGACAGGTCGTTTTATTCCTGCCGCTGGTGGTTTTACTGCCAAAGGTTTTCGAAAGAAGCGTGGAAGGCGTATTCTACGCCCAGCTGATTACTGATGTGGTTGTGCTGATTTTGGGTATAATACTCATGGCAAAGGAATTCAGGGCAATGCGGAAGGAAGAGAGAGCAAAATGTGTAAAGAAAATAAATCAGGCGAAAATTTCAGAGAGTACATGCATCTGATTTGCAAGAAAAAATCGGACAATGTTTATCACCTGAGAAATGAAGTGGGCGCAGGTCTAATGCGTAGCTACAACGTGGGAAAGGGTATGGAACTGATTTACTCGGAAATTGAGACCTATTACCCCGACTACAGTGAACAGAAAAAACTGATCAATTATATAGAAATCATGTACATGGTCAGTGGTCATGCCGAGTTTGAGATGGAAAACCGCAGATGCGCCACGGCGGACAAAGGGGACGTTCTGGTTTTCAGCACCAACTCCGCCGTCAGGGAATGCAGGATGGGCGCGGAAGGCATGCGCTGCATCAGCATTATAGCTTTCGTGGACGACCTTGCAGATGAGCTCAACAGAATCTTCGGCACAAAAGATTTTGCGAAAGACGATATTTTTGCGGAAGCGTTGAAGTCGGACACATGCATTTGTGTGCCCGCAGATGCGACGCTTGAGCGGGTATTTAAAGAGCTCCTGCAGGTCTCCGACGAGTATGCGTGCTACAGGCGCAAGCTGCTGACGCTTCAGGCGCTCCTGGCGCTGATCGACATCAAAGACGGCAAACGGCCGGGCTACCAGTACTTCAGCGGCGACACCGCTAACAAAGTGTACAAGGCAAGAAAGCTTCTCAGCGACAACCTTTCAAGCTTTATATCAATAAGCGAGCTTGCTGAGCGTGTCAGCCTGAATCGTACCACGCTGCAGCAGGTATTCAAACAGGTTTACGGGGTTACCATTAATGAGTACCGTAATCAGATCAGAATGCAGGAAGCAAAAAACTTACTCCTCCGCGGCGACCTCTCGGTAACTGAGGTCGCCGGAATGTGCGGGTATTCCAACGCGAGCAAATTTGCAGGCACATTCAGAAAAGTGACAGGCTGTCTTCCCGGCGAGTGGAGGAAAAGGGCCTGATTCGCAGGTTAAAAATATTGACTAAATTCCCCCCATGCATTATACTATGTAGTGTTGTGGACCTAAAGGCCCGCAAATTATTCTACAAATTGTGGAGGACGAAAATGAAGCACATCGTTACTTTAGAAACTCGCGATATGAAAGAAAGCATGGAAAACGGCGGCTGCGGCGAATGCCAGACATCATGCCAGTCCGCTTGCAAGACCAGCTGCGGTATTGCTAACCAGCAGTGCGAGAACGAAAACGAACAGTAAATAAAATGGCTTGTTCGCAGCCGGGGCGTGGCAGCACGTTCCGGTTTTTTCGCGTGTAATTTACGCAAGTCAAGCCACTGCAAAACCACAGAAAGACGGGAGATTCACATGATTCATCAATATAAAATGAACGGTTATAATATAGTCATCGATGCCTACAGCGCCAGCATTCACGTGCCCGATGACATGGCATACGATGCAATCGCAATGCTCGATGCCGGAATGAGCTTTTCCGAGGCCAGATCCGCACTCAAGGCAAACTACCCGGCCGCTCCGGAAACCGACATCGACGACACATTCGAAGACATCGCCGAACTCAAAAAGAGGGGCAAGCTCTTTTCGGACGACGTCTACAAGGATGCCGCAGGCTACCTCAAGAAGCGCACTACAGTCGTAAAGGCACTGTGCCTGCTCGTGGCGCACACATGCAATTTAAACTGCTCTTACTGCTTTGCCTCGCAGGGCAAATTCAAGGGCGGCGAGGGCCTCATGGACATCGAGACCGGCAAGAGAGCCATCGATTTCCTCATCGAGAACTCCGGCGACCGCCACAACCTCGAGGTGGATTTCTTTGGCGGTGAGCCTTTGGTGAATTTTGAGGTCTGCAAGCAGATTGTGGCTTATGCGAGGTCTGTCGAAAAGGCGCACGGCAAAAACTTCCGCTTCACGCTGACGACAAACGGCATTGGCGTGACCGATGAAGTCATCGAGTGGGCTAATAAGGAATGCTACAACGTAGTGCTCAGTCTCGACGGGCGCAAGGAAGTCAATGACCGCTTCCGCGTCGATCTGGCGGGCAACGGCTCCTACGACCGCATCGTGCCAAAGTTCCAAAAGTTCGTGGCATCGCGCGGCGGCAAGAATTATTACATGCGCGGCACCTTCTCGCATTTCAACACAGATTTTACAAACGATATATTCCACATGGCAGACGATTTGGGCTTTAGCGAGCTTTCGATGGAGCCGGTTGTGACCGACCCGGACAGCCCGAGCGCGCTGACAGAAAAAGACCTGCCGATCCTTTACGAGCAGTACGAGATTCTCGCAAAGGATATGCTGCGCAGAGAGCGCGACGGCAAGCCTATAACCTTCTACCATTATATGATTGATTTAACCCACGGCCCGTGCGTTTACAAGCGCGTTTCCGGCTGCGGTTCGGGCACCGAATACCTCGCAGTTACTGCGTGGGGCGACCTCTATCCGTGCCACCAGTTCGTAAACGATCCGGAGTACAAGATGGGCGATGTATGGAGCGGCGTGACAAATGAGCGTCTTGTGGACGAGTTCAAGGAATGCAATGTCTACTCCCGCCCGGAGTGCGGTGAGTGCTGGGCCAGAATGTACTGCGCAGGCGGCTGCGCGGCGAACGCCCTTCACAGCACCGGAGACATTCACGGCGTTTACGAGTACGGCTGCAAGCTCTTCAGGAAGCGCCTCGAATGCGCTCTGATGATGAAGGTCGCAGAGGCACAAGACAGCGCCAAATAAAACAAGGCTAATTTGGAGGCTAATCTGGGGACAGGCACCAAATTAGAAAAAAGGCTAATTTGGTGCCTGTCCCCAGATTAGCCTTCAGATTAGCCTAGTACGGTGTAGATGCTGTCCGCTGATGGGGCAGCGACGGTTTCTTCGGTGCCGTCCTTGTGCACGAGCTTTGCCTTTTCGCCCTGCTCAGTGACAGTTCCGATCAGTGTCAGCTCTATCCCGGCATCAGACATTGCCTTTTCGAGGGCCTCGGCTGTGCCGCCTTTTTTTTCGGGTGCTGCGAGAATCAGCATTGAACCCGAAGATATCATGCGCAGCGGATTGAAATTGAAATGCGCTGCGAGTTTTTTCGTTATATCCGAAAGAGGCATTGCATCCTCGTGCAAAACTGCGCCGCAGCCCGAAATGTCGCACATTTCCCAGACTGCGCCCAGTACGCCGCCTTCGGTGATGTCGTGCATGCCGTGAGTTCCTATTTTTCCGGCAATCACGCCTTCGCGCACGACGCTGACGCGGTCCAGCATGGTGTGGGCCTCTGAAACCTCTGCGGCGGTGAGAATACCTGCCCTTATCAGAGCCTCGCCCTTTTCACCGGCGATGATACCGGTGCCTTCGAGCGCGAGGGATTTTGTCACATAGATTCTGTCGCCCGGCTGCATCTTTTTAGCGGTCTGGCTGCCGCCTTTCACGGCCCTGCCAAAGGCTGTTGAGACGATGACCGGCTGATTTACGGCTGTCGTTACTTCGGTGTGACCGCCCGCAATCTGGACATTGCAATCGGCAGCGGCTTTTGCGGCTTGCTTCATGATGGTCTCGACATCGCTCTCGGTGGTGCCTTCCGGCAGCAGCACTGTCAGCAGAATTGCCACCGGCTCAATCCCGTTCGAGGCGATATCATTGCAGGAGATGTGAATCGAAAGTCTGCCGACATCCTTTACGCTTGCTGTAATCGGGTCGGTGCTTGTAACGCACTCGAGCTGCCCGAAATCCAAAGTCGCGCAGTCTTCGCCAATCCCGGCGCCCGTAATTACCTCGTCACGCTTATATATAATATTGTCAAAAATAATTTTCTGCAGAATCTCGCTATCCAGCTTTCCGATTGGTAATTTCATATATAACTCCGTTTGTCAAAAAATGTTGCTAACAGTATAATAACATTTAAATAGAATAACCTCCACTTTATTTTAACGAAGACGAAAATGCAGACAAAAACCCAAACGAAAACCGAAAACCCGAGCTTCCTTTCGCAGCAGCTCATCACATACATAGGCAATAAGCGCGCACTTTTGCCTTTCATCGGCACAGCGCTGGATGAGGTCAGACACAGGCTCGGCAAGGACAAGCTCATAGCGGCAGACATCTTCGCCGGCTCCGGGGTGGTCTCGCGCTACCTCAAGGCTTACTCGTCGGTGCTCTACGCAAACGACCTTGAAGGCTATGCGCAGAGGGTGAATCAGTGCTACCTCGCAAACCGTGAGCAGGTTGACATGAATAGGCTTTCGCGCTTTTTCGAAAAAACCACCGAAAGGCTTTCGAAGGAGCCGCTTTGTGCGGGCTTTATCACGGAGCTTTACAGCCCGCAGTCGGACCGCGACATAAAGTCGGGCGAGCGCGTCTTTTACACCCGCCGAAATGCGATGTATATCGACACGGCGCGGCAGCTTCTGGAGGAAGTGCCGGAACCCTTCCGCACCTATCTTTTGGGGCCGCTGCTTTGCGAAGCTTCGGTGCACACCAACACAAGCGGCGTGTTCAAAGGCTTTTACAAGAGCAAGCACACAGGCATCGGCAAGTTCGGCGGCGATGGACAGAATGCACTCAGCCGGATTATGGGCGATATTGAGCTAAAGCTTCCTGTTTTCAGTGAGTTTTCGTGCGAAACGCATGTAACGCGGCGCGATGCGAACGAGCTGGCAGGAGAGCTTCCCGAAATGGATCTCGCCTATATAGATCCGCCTTATAATGAGCATCCTTACGGCTCGAACTATTTTATGCTGAATCTGATAAACGATTACGAGAGACCGGCAGATGTCAGCAAGGTTTCGGGTATTCCAAAGGGCTGGAACAGGTCGAGGTACAATCGCAGGAGAGAAGCGCTCGCTGCGATGCAGCAGCTCTGTACCGATTTGAAGGCATCGCATCTTTTAATCTCCTTTAGCGACGAGGGCTTTATTTCAAAGGAGGATATGGTGGAAATGCTGGAAAAGCTCGGGGATGTGTGCGTGCTTGACAAGGAATACAACACGTTCCGCGGCAGCCGTAACCTTTCTGCACGCGACATACATGTGAGAGAATATTTATATCTGGTAGAAAAAAGGTAAAATTGTTGACGCTTATTTTTACTCAGAGTATACTTAAAAAAATTGAAGTTTGTGATATTGTAATACATCGAAAAGAGGGATAGAGTGTTTAGACTGAATGTGAACATTATGCTCCTGACAAAGCTCATAACAAAGGAGCGGATTGATGCGGTCATTTCTGATGTGATCTTCAAGGATACGGCCATTCTTTGCATGGAAAAGGAACTTCCAAATGAAGCTTTCGACTATAAACATCTGGGTATCAGGATAGTTGACAGCGTTGAAGGCGCGAAGTCGGAGCCGGCGGAGTTTGTTTATACGATATTGGTAAGTGACACTGTGCCGACTGACACAAAGGCGATAAGCTGTATTTTGTCGCCGAGCACACCACCTGAATATTTTGCATTCCAGCTGAACAGGGCACTTTACGGAGTAATCGGAAATTATTTGTACCATGCGGCATGGAATATGCTCGAAACAACGACAAACCTGGCCCCGGATCTAATCTGGTACAAAGCACTCGACGGCTCACATTTCAACGTAAACGATGCATTTTGCTATACGGTTTCGAGGAGCAAAGAGGATATCGAGGGCAGGAAGCATGCTTATATATGGAATGTGTCCGAGGACGAGGCTTTTGCCTGCCAGGAGTCTGAAGAGGTGACGCTGAGGGAGAACAAGGCCTGCTCATTTGAAGAGGCTGTTAACACTCCGGACGGCATAAAAACGATGATTACCTACAAAACCCCTATCACCACCGGAAAGGGAACGATTATAGGAACTGCGGGAATTGCAAGGGATGTGACAAAGCAGAGAAAATACGAAAGCAGGCTCCACGAGCTGGCTATGACGGACTTCCTTACGGGCCTTTACAACAGGCACAAGCTTTACCGCGAGGCGGAAAGGGTATATCCGGGCGAAAAGACCGTAATATATCTGGATCTCGATTTTTTCAAGAAAATCAACGACAATTACGGCCATGAAAAGGGCGATATGATATTAAAGCTTCTTTCGGACGAGCTCAAAACGAAGTTCTACGACGGAATTACCGCACGTATGGGCGGCGACGAGTTTGTTGTGGTAATGAGGAGCGACTGCAGCGACGCAGAGCTTCAAAAACGCTTTACTGCAATGGAAGCCGGCTTTGAAGCTTCCAAAGAAACTGCGGGCATCGGCATTCGATTTTCCGCAGGCATCTACCGCGGCAGTCTCCCTATTGATGAAGCCATAAAAAAGGCAGACGAGCTGATGTACGAGGAAAAGAGAAAGCATCACGGGGATAATAAAGAATAAAGTAAAAAAACGGAGGACAAGCTGCGAGCCTATCCTCCGTTATTTTTTATGTCTGTTTTACTTATCTCTTTCCGACAAAGAACAGTGCCAGTGTTCCCGGACCGGAGTGTGCTCCGATTACAGGACCTACAAAGCCGATGTGGGCTGCACCGTGTCCGTGCTTTTCTTCAATCATGCTTTCGAGGATTGCCGCATCACCTGCGCAGTCACCCTGAGAGATGAAGTAGATGCCGCCGTCGGGATCTGCCGCGAGCTCGCTGTACTTGTCGGCGAGTGCCTTTATAGCCAGGCGTCTGCCGCGAACCTTTGACATTGCAATCAGCTTGCCTTCGTCATCAACGTGCATAACAGGCTTGATGTCGAGAACTGTTGCCGCAAACGCAGCTGTCGGGCTGATTCTGCCGCCGCGCTTCAGGTATTTCAGGTCATCTACCGTAAACCAGTGGCTGAGTGACGGAATGGTTTCATTTACATAGCCCTCAAGCTCTTCGAGGGTGGCACCTGTCTTTTTCTTTTCCACTGCGAGGTAAACAAGCAGCCCTTCGCCTTCGGAAGCGCAGAGAGAATCGATAACGACAATCTTCTGGTCAGGGAACTGGCTTTCGAGCTCCTGAGCTGCGATGAAAGCAGACTGGCAGGTTGTGCTGATGCCGCCTGAAACGCAGATACAGATGATATCGTTCCCGAGCATGAGCTCCTCTGTGAAGACTCTCTTAAAACCTTCCGGGTTAACTGCGGAGGTCTGGAAAACAGAGCCTTCACGCATTTCTGTATAAAACTTTTCAGGCTTTACTTCTCTGTTGAGATATATTCTGGAATCCTCAACATTTCTTACAGTAAGGTCTGCACACTTTACGCCCCACTGCTCGAGTGTGGCTATATCGATGTCACAACCGGAATCGGTGATGATTGTATATGGATTCATGTTATCCTCCTTATTCAGCAGATATGATATAGTGATAAATCGGCTGCTTGCCTGGAACGACTGTCACATCATGTCTAGGCGAAAGCACGCTTCTCAGTGTCTCTGCTGCCTTTTCTGCTTCCGAAGCGCTGATGCCCTTGCCGTAGTAAACCGTAACAATCTCGCGGTCGCCGATTTCCTTTGCAAGCATTTTCAGACAGTCGGAGCTTGTATTTGCTGCGCAGTAAAGCTCGTTGTCAACGATGCCTATGTACTGGCGCTTGTGAACCTCGATGTCGTTTACGGTAGCGGACTTTACAGCGCGCGCAATTGAAAGCGTCAGCACTGATTCTGCAGCCATCGTCATGTTTTCGACGTTCTGCTCCATAGTGGCATCAGGGTCGAATGAAATCAGAGCCGATACGCCCTGCGGGATGGTGGTTGTCTTTACTACCGAAACCTCCACATCATCAGCAAGGTTTGCGGCCTGCTTTGCAGTCAGAACGATGTTCGAATTGTTAGGCAGCAGGATTACCTTTTTGCAGCCGAGGCTGCGGATTGCCTTAAGGAATTCGTCCGTGCTCGGGTTCATGCTCTGCCCGCCGGCAATCACATAACCTACGCCAAGCTCTGTGAAGAGGTTTTTGAGGCCGTCGCCGTTTACAACGGTTACGAGGCCGTATTCATCCTTGAGCTGAGGCTTTTCCTCCTGCTCCTTTGCCGTAACGATAGCACTGTGCTGCTGACGCATGTTCTCGATCTTCACAAACTGAGGATCGCCGAACTCCATCATGCGTGAAACAACCGTCATAGGCTCGTTCGTGTGAACGTGAACCTTTACGATTTCATCGTCAGCAACCAGAACGATGCTGTCGCCCAGATTGTCCAGGAAAGGTCTGAGCTCGTTTATCTTTTCTTCAGGTATATTTTCTTTTCTGTTCATCAGACATTCCGTGCAGTAACCGAACTTGATTTCTTCGGTTGAAAATGCTGAAAAGTCTGCATCGCTGCGCAGTTCATCGGAATCTTCCGTTACTTCGCGCTTTGCGATTTCTTCCGGCTTTACACCCTTTAGCGCACTAATCATTCCGGCAATGATGATGGTAAAACCAAAACCACCGGAGTCTACCACGTTTGCGCGCTTCAGTGCAGGGAGCATGTCAGGAGTCTTCTTCAGGGTTTCGCCTGCCAGCTTTGCAATGCTGTCCATACCGATTTCGATATTCTTTGGGAAGTCTTCCTTTTCGAATACGGTACATTCACGCATTACAGTAAGGATAGTTCCCTCTACAGGTTTCATCACAGCATTTCTTGCAGATTCCGCGCCGCTGCGGAAAGCGTCAATCAGGAGCTTTATATCCGCAGTAGCATGGCCGGCAAATGCATCTGCCATACCACGGAAGAAGAGTGACAATATAACGCCGGAGTTGCCGCGTGCTGCCCTCATGGTGGCCTTTGCTGCTGCGGCAGCATATGCGGAGAGATCCATCTTACCTACGGCTATAGACCTTACCGCGTCAATGGTCAGGAACATATTTGATCCTGTATCGCCGTCCGGAACCGGGAAAACGTTGAGACGATTTACTTCTTCTTTGCGTACCTGGAGCTGTGCCGCACCGCAGCAGAGCATACGACTAAAAAGCTCGGCGTCTATGAATTCTCGGCCTTCTTTTCTTCTTAACATATTAATCCCCTCTTATTGAAAAATAATCTAATCTACCAAATAATATTGCCATATCAGGGGGGTTATGTCAAGCCGAAAGGGGGTCTGCAATAATTGTTGTTATAGTTTAATAATTGTGATATAATGCACGTATACGATATGTATACGATAAGTTAAAGGAGAGGATTGGAAATGAAAGAAAACAAGAAATTTATAATGGACGAGGGCGGAAAGAGCCTCGACGATCTGCTTTATTCAAACAAGCATATCGACGGAATTCCTAAAATAGATAATCCGGCAAAGGCACTGCTTGCAGGGGCAGCAGTAGCGGGACTTGCCGCAGTTGCCATTTCAAAGGTCACCAAAAAAGACGACTAGGCGAATTTGGGGACAAGGCGAATTTGGGGACAGGCACCAAATTGGAAAAAATTCTAATTTGGTGCCTGTCCCCAAACTGACAAAAAAGCTAAAAAAGGGACAGGTCAGAAATGCCTGTCCCTTTTTTTATGTTTTTTCACATAGCTCCATATAGCTCTATATCGCGCTATATCGCTCTATTCAGACGATTTAGACTGTGACGGATCCAGGGCGGATAAATCCATAACGCTCTGTACGCCCTGTCCCTTTTTTAGCTTTTTTTCCACTTTGGTGCCTGTCCCCAAATTCACCTCGGTGCCTTCAACCACACGGTAAACGGGACCGTAAGGGTTGTCCGCCTCCTCGACCATAACTAAATCCGCCTTGAAGATATTACCCTTTTTATCGACGAGCTTGCTCTTTGTGACGGCCTTTCCCGCCAGAAATTTCTTCGCATCGGTTTTGGTAAAGGTAACATTTGCGAGCAGCTTCATCTTGGAGTTTTTCCAAATTGCAAACTTGCAGCCGTCTCTAAAGCCGCTGCAGCTGAAGGCGAGTCTGGTTTCAGTCACGTCTTTCCCGCAGCGAGGACATTTTCCTAGGACCTCCGGGCCGTCGTTTGATATGCCTGCGAGCCCAAAGGAAGCACCGTACTGCGAACCCGGCCCGTCATCATAGAGAAAGACGTCTCCGCTGTAGATTTTATCCTTTGCGGACGAATAGAGCCTGCGCATGTGAACGGTGTCCGCAGTGCGCCGCCTGCCTTCAGGTGCGCCCTCCGCCTCATCGGCAATCCATTCGCTCCGCAGCAGCTTTTTAACTGCTCCGCGCGTCACCTTTGCCTTGCTCATCATGCCGGATTTTGCTTTTTTCCAGATGACAAACTTGCATCCTTCCGTATAACCGCTGCATCCGTAGCCGCTTTTCCCCTCAACGACATCGCAGCCGCAGCGAGGGCATTTGCCAAGAGCCTTTGGCGGCTCATTTACTATCTCTTCAAGCCCAAAGGAAGCTCCATACTGCGAGCCCGGGCCGTCGTCTACCAAATACACCTTTCCCGGATAAGTCTTTCGACTCTTTTCCGAGTAAAGCCGCTTTATAAATACTGTTTCTTTTGAGCGGTGGATTACCGAAGACCTTTCGGCGCCATTGGCCTTTGCCTGCCCCGAAGCCTCCTCAAGTACGGCATTAAACGACATCTGGGCTTCACCGCCATCGCTGCTTCCACTGCCTTTGGCACTCCCCTGCGACTTCTCGAAAACAGTCCTTTCTGCATCCTCAAAGCCGCCCGAAAGCCATTTATGAACCATATCGGCGGTTACCTCCACATGGCTCATCATGCCGGATTTTGCGGTCTTCCAGATGACAAACCTGCAACCGTCCGCGTAGCCGCTGCATCCGAAGCCGTTTGTTCCCTCCACGACATCACGGCCGCAGCGTGGACAAGCCCCGAGAAGCAGCTTGCCGCGCCTCATACTTTCCGGCACATGATACGCATCCACCTTTGGATATTCTGTACCAAGCACCTTTTGAATCATCTCAAAGACACTGTTTGTCAGGTCGGTCCAAGGCACTTCGCCGTCTTGAATTTCCTGCTGAACCGCCCACCAGTAGCCTGTCATGTCAGGCTTTTTCAGCTCTTCCGGAAGTATCCGATAGAGCTCACGCCCCAGAACCGTCGAGCGTATCTGCTTTCCGCGACTCTCGATAAAACCGCGCGCTTCGAGATTATCTATGATTGTCGAACGCGTTGCGGAAGTTCCTATGCTTCCGTTTTCGCCTTTCTTTTCTCTATCCTTTTCGAGCAGCAGCTCCTTTGCGCGGGGATCCGTCACATAGCGCGCGATTCGCGTCATGTCTTCGTTCAGCGAAGCCTTTGTGTAGCGGGGCGGCGCTTTTGTCTCTTTCGCTTCTGCACCCGCCTTTGTGCAAGCCGCACTGTAAGTCCCCGGCTCTATATTTGAGAGCTCACTTTCCTCCTCCTGCTCGCTGCCCTGCTCGCCTGCAGACTGTCTGATCAGCTTCAGGAAGCCCTCGCTTGTGATTTTTGTCGAAACCGCGCGAAGCATTCCTCCCTCGACCGCTACCTCCAGCGTGCTGCGTTCTTTCTGCGCCGGTGGCAGAAACTGCGCCATAAAGTACTTGACGATGGCGAGATATACGTTCCGCTCTTCCTCGGTAAGCAGGGTGATGTCGAGCTTTCGGTTTTGCGGGATTATCGCAGTGTGCGCCGAGATGTACTTGTCGTTAAATGCCTTGCTGTGCAGGCCGGTGTCTATGGGAAGGCGGGCGAAAATCTTTCCCGCCGGGTCATTTGAGAGATTTGCCATGACCTGTTTCACGGTGCCCGGCGACTCTTTGAACTGCTCCTCCGACAGATATTGACAGTCGGAACGGTTGTAAGTGATGGCATTGTGCTTGTCTCTGAGGCTTTGGGTGATTTCGAGAACCTGCCCGGGCTCATAGCCAAACTTTGCCGAGCAGTAAGTCTGCAGCTTTACCAGATTAAACGGCAGCGGTGGCTGCTCCGTAAGCTGCTTCATTTCGACTTTCACACCGTCAAAGCTCTTTCCCTTCAGCGCGTCGACCGTCTCTGCGGCGTAGTCTTCGTCGCAGATGCGGCCATCTTCGAGGTTCGGGTCGTCCTTTGCGGGCTCAAACACGGTGTGGACGGTTTTGCTTTTGCCGTCTGCCGCTTGCACGGTAAGGTCGGCACCGATGATGAAGTAGCGCTGCTTGGTGTGGTCTTCGATGGCGAGGTCTCTGGTTACGACAAGCCCCAGCGTAGGGGTCTGTACGCGCCCAACCGTCAGCATTTTTACGTGGGGGTTCTTCAGCGAAAAGTAGCGCGAAAAGTTGTAGCCCACCATGATGTCCGCCACAGAGCGCGCATGGGCGGACCAGCCGTAGTTTTCGAATTCTTTGTTGTCCTTCAGGTTAGCGAGCGCTTTCCGAAGCGCGGCCTCTGTGGTGTCTCCTGTAGAAAGCCGGTAGACAGGACCGCTGTATTTGAACCATTGCAGAATCTCGTCAATCAGGTATTGCCCTTCGTCGTCAGGGTCGCCTGCGTGGATGACGCATTCGGCCTCGCCGAGGAGCCTGCCAATAAGATTAAGTCTGTCTTCTTTGCCTTCGCCCGGCTTTTTGCCCCAGTCCTCAAAAAAGATAGGGAGAGCCTCGAGACTCCAACGGCCGTATACTTCCGCATCATAGTCTTCGGGCTCCTTCAGAGTCAGCAGGTGACCAAAGGCCGCAACTATTGCGTATTCGCCCTTTACGGCATAGCCGTCCTTGTTTACGCTGCTGCCTTCGATTGCGGCGGCGATGGCCCTGGCGAGCATAGGTTTTTCTGCAATGATCAGCTTCATTAAAAAGGTTTTTTCCTTTCGAGATTTATAAAAATAATTATATACAATCGCAAAGTGTTTTTCAATTACCAAAGCGAATACCCGAAAAGCCCATTTTGCCTTGCAAATAAAGCGCAGAGATGTTACAATATTATGGAATGTATTGTGGCATACTATAATATAATTTACATATAAGGAGATTTATCAAAATGAAAGATGTAGAAATCAAAAAGCTATTCAGATGTACCGATGAGTACGCAGACCGGGATATTGTTGTCAGAGGCTGGGTCAGAACCAACCGAAACTCTAACAAATTCGGATTTATCGAACTCAATGACGGTACATTTTTTAAGTCCGTTCAGATAGTTTATGAGGCCGACATCATCAATAATTTTGACGAAATCGCAAAGGCACCGATTTACGCTGCACTCGAGGTTCACGGAAAGCTCGTCCTGACACCTGAAGCAAAGCAGCCGTTCGAAGTAAAGGCACAGGAAATCAAAATCCTCGCCGACTGCGATGCCGACTATCCGCTTCAGAAAAAACGCCACTCCCTCGAATTCCTCAGAGAAAAGGCTTACCTCAGACCGAGAACCAACACATTCTCTGCGGTATTCAGAGTGCGCTCACAGATAGCATATGCAATCCACAGGTTCTTCCAGGACAGAGGCTTTGTATATGTACACACTCCGCTGATTACAGGCTCCGACTGCGAGGGCGCAGGCGAGATGTTCCAGGTTACAACTCTCGATCTGAACAATCCGCCTCGCACTGAAAGTGGGGAAATCGATTACAGCCAGGACTTCTTCGGCAAGCAGACCAGCCTCACCGTATCGGGCCAGCTCGAGGGTGAAATCATGGCTCTGGCTTTCCGCAACATCTACACCTTCGGACCGACATTCCGTGCAGAAAACTCAAACACCGCGCGTCATGCTTCCGAGTTCTGGATGATCGAGCCTGAAATCGCATTTGCAGACCTCGAGGACAATATGGTTATCGCCGAGGAAATGATTAAATACATCATCCGCGATGTCCTTGAAAACTGCCCTGAAGAGATGGAGTTCTTTAACAGCTTCGTGGACAAGGGGCTGCTTGAGAGACTGAACTCAATTGTAAATGCCGACTTTGGCAGAGTGACCTATACCGAAGCGGTAGAGCTTTTAAAGAAGAGCGGCAAGGAATTCCAGTACCCTGTTGAATGGGGAATCGATCTTCAGACAGAGCACGAAAGATACCTTACCGAGGAGATATTCAAAAAGCCGCTGTTTGTAACAGACTATCCAAAGGACATAAAGGCATTCTATATGAGGATGAACGATGACGGAAAGACGGTTGCGGCTTGCGACCTGCTGGTACCGGGCGTAGGTGAAATCATTGGCGGCTCGCAGAGAGAAGAGCGTTACGACGTTCTCGTAAAGAGAATGAAGGAGCTCGGCCTTAAAGAAGAAGACTACTGGTGGTATCTCGACCTTCGCAGATACGGCGGCGTATATCACTCGGGCTACGGCCTCGGATTTGAACGTATCATCATGTATGTTACCGGAATGGCAAACATCCGTGACGTGCAGATTTTCCCTAGAACACCAAAGAACGCAGAATTTTAGTATCACATGTTATGAAAAGGAGGACAAGGCATGTTAGTTTCCTTAGTTCCAATGTTTGACAAAGATTTAAAGGTGAGCGCATATTCTCTGCTCGCGCAGAAAGACAATTACCTATTGAATCCATCACTGACAGGCATTGAACGTCACGCTATGGCGGCAAAAATCAACGGTGTTGAGGTGCTCAATGAAATGGGTATTGAGACACTTTCACCGGGAACGGATATTTTCCTTCCAATCAGTAAAATTGCGATTTTCACAGATATTCCGGGCATTTGCCATGTTCCGCATGACAGGCTTGTTCTGCTTTTGGAGGACATAAATGCCGATGAGTCATATGCCAAGAGACTTATCGAGTTAAAGAGCATGGGCTACAGACTTGCGCTCAAAAATCTGCCTGTAGCATCCTATGTTGAACACGCATCAATCATAAAGCTCATCGACTACATTATGCTCGATTGCGGCGATGTTGATGTGACAAAGGCAAAGATTTTCTTCACAAAGGCTTATCCGCATGTAAAGCTTTGCGTTACAAATATTACAAATCAGGAATACTTTGATGCCATAAAGGGCGACAAGGAATTCCTCTGGTTCGAAGGCCCGTTCTACAGAGTGCCTGTTACGAAGGGCCAGACAGAGGTTGCGCCACTGAAGGCGACATACCTCCAGCTGCTTAATGTAGTCAACGACGACGACTTTGAGCTGACTGACGTTGCTGACGTAATCAGCCGCGATACAGCGCTTACACTGAGCTTTCTGAAGATGGTCGGCGCAACAGCCGGCGCAGAGATTACTTCCATTCGCCACGCAGCGGCAATGCTGGGACAGGCAGAATTAAAGAAGTGGATCAACGCAGTCGTTACAAAGGAGCTGTGTGCGGACAGACCGAGCGAGGTTATGCGTATTTCGCTGCTTCGCGCAAAGTTTGCTGAAAGACTTGCAACAATATTCGAAATGGGCATGAGCTCTCAGGAGCTCTTCCTGACCGGACTGTTCTCGGTTCTCGATTTAATCCTCGAATGCCCGATGGCAGAAGCTCTCGGAAAGATCAAAGTATCAAAGGATATAAAGGATGCCCTGATAGACCACAAGGGCAAGTTCGCAAAGATTCTGCACTTTGTAGTTGAATACGAAGCTGCAAACTGGCAGGAGATTTCGAGAATCTTCATCCTTGAGAATATTGAGATGGACGATGTATACGAAGCTTACATCGATGCAATAAAGTGGTATCACCAGCTGCTGGGATAAAACAAATTATTGCGGACGCGTATAAATAATGATATAATTTTTTCTGTGGGCTCTATGCCCCCGGATAGAATAAAATAATGGAGGGTCTTATAAATGAAAGGCTATACAGGCGAAAACATCAGAAACATAGCACTACTCGGGCACGGCGGTTGCGGAAAGACTACTTTTCTTGAGGCAGCCCTCCTTGCGACAGGGGTAATCAGCAGATTAGGCAAGGTAGAGGATGGCAACACAGTATCCGACTACGACAAGATGGAAATCGAAAAGGGATACTCCATCAACACTACTTTGGTACCGGTTGAGTTCAACAAGGTAAAGCTTAATTTCCTCGATACTCCGGGTTTCTTTGACTTCGCCGGAGAAGTGCAGTCCGCACTTCGCGCAGTAGAAGCAGCAGCCATATTAGTAGACGCTTCCGCCGGCATACAGGTAGGAACGGAAAAGGCTTGGGAAGCTACAAAGGCAGCAGGAACACCTAAGTTCTTCGTTCTCACAAAGACAGATAAAGAAAACGTTAATGCTGAAAAGGTTATCGAAGACCTCAAGGCAAAGTTCGGTACTTCCGTTGTTACACTCGACGACAGAGAAGCACTTTCAGAAGCTATCGCAGAAACTGACGAAGAGCTGATGGAAATCTTCTTTGACAAGGGCGAGTTCACAGACGAAGAGTTCAACCGCGGCCTGTCAAAGGGTATCGGTCAGGGCGACATCGTTCCTATTTTCCAGTGCTGCTCCATGACAGGTGATGGCGTGAAGGAAGTACTTCAGCAGTTCATCGACCTCGTACCTGCTCCTACAGCAATCGGTCCTGTAAAGGCTGAATGCGACGGAAAGGAAGTAGAAATTGCGGTAGATCCTAACGGCAAGCCGGTAGTATTCGTATTCAAGACATTGGCAGATGCATTCCTTGGAAAGATTTCCCTCGCAAAGGTTATCTCAGGCAAGGTTACACCTGCAATGGAATTATATAACACAGATGCAGAAAAGCCTGAAAAGCTCGGTTCTGTATTCTTCCTCAGAGGAAAGACTCAGGGCGAAGCACCTAGCGTATCCGCAGGTGATATCGTTGCACTGGGCAAGCTCCAGGTAACCAAGACAGGCGACACTCTCGCTGAAAAGGCTAACCCTGTAAAGCTGCCAAAGATTGCATTCCCTCAGCCAACACTCTTCCAGGCTATCGAAGCAAAGGAAAAGGGCGGCGACGAAAAGATGACTTCCGGTCTCAGAAAGATTATGGAAGAAGACCCGTCATTCCGTCTCGAGCAGAATCCTGAAACCCGCCAGATTCTCATCGGCGGCCAGGGCGAAATCCAGCTCGGAATCGTACTTGCAAAGTTAAAGGACAAGTACGGTGTAACAGTTGAAATCGTTCCTCAGAAGATTGCTTATCGCGAAACCATCAAGGGCCAGTCAGACGTACAGGGCAAGCACAAAAAGCAGTCCGGCGGCGCAGGTCAGTATGGTGACGTTCATATCAGATTCTCACCTTCCGAGAAGGAATTCGAATTCTCCGAAGAGCTCTTCGGCGGTTCCGTTCCAAAGCAGTATGTACCTGCTGTTGAAAAGGGTCTCCTCGAATGTATGGAAAAGGGTCCTCTCGCAGGTTGCAAGTGCCAGAACATCAAGGCTGTTCTCTACGATGGTTCATACCATGATGTAGACTCAAACGAAGCATCCTTCAAGATTGCAGCTTCGCTCGCATTCAAGAAGGGTATCGTAGAAGCAAAGCCTTGCCTCCTCGAGCCAATCATGAAGCTCGAGATTAGAGTTCCTGATGACTTCGTAGGCGCAGTAATGGGCGATCTCCCAACTCGCCGCGGTATTGTGCTCGGTATGGATCCACAGGTTGGCGGCTGGCAGCTCCTCCACGCTACGGCTCCACAGGCTGAACTCTTCAGCTATGCAATCAACCTTCGTTCCATGACTCAGGCGCGCGGTTCCTTCACAATGGAATTCGACCGTTATGACGAAGTTCCTGCAGATAAGGCCCAGAAGATTATCGAAGCTTACAAGGCATCTCAGGAGGAAGCTTAATTTACGAATAATCAAAGCTGAAATTTTCCACTTTGGGGCTATTACTCCAAAGTGGATTTTTTAACGAGGGAAAATGACAGTGAAGGCCACGAAGCAGGCGATGCGCTGATTATAGATGTGGCTGATGGCCTTATGGAAGCCTTCGGTAGTGAGTATGTCTTTAGACTCGGCTTTTGGGAAGTTTAGGGACAGGTCCCGAACGGAGAAAGGAGAAACAGGTATGAAGTTTTTGCAGTTTTATAAAGAAGGTATACCGACTCTTGCAGTCAAGACAGAGTCCGGTATCGTCGATCTTTCATCTGCTCCCGGTATGCCCAAAACAATGAAGGAGCTTTGTGAGCTACCTGATGTGAATAGCGCCCTTGCGGAAATCGAAAGCTTTTGCGCAAAAGCGAGAGGCGGAGCGTTATTAAATGAAGCTGAAATAAAGTTCGCCCCGGTTGTTACAGGAATGGAAAAAATCGTCTGCATCGGGCTTAATTATATAAAGCATGCGGAGGAATGCCATCCGGGCCAGCCGCTTCCTACTGAACCGACAGTCTTTGCAAAGTTTGGTAATGCGCTTGCTGCACACGGCATGGATATAAAGCTGCCTCAGTCAAAGTGCATCGACTACGAAGCGGAGCTGGTGCTGATAATGGGCAGAGATGGGGAAGTTTTTGCTTACACGACGGGAAATGATTTGTCTATCCGCGACTGGCAAAACTCTACAAGCCAGTGGATATGCGGAAAGACATTTGATAATTTCGCTCCAATCGGTCCTTTTGCGGTTAATGCGGACGCACTTAAAAACCGGCATCTCGCAATTGAGTGTCGTGTAAACGGTGAAGTAAGGCAAAGTGACTTCATAGATCAGATGATATTCACGCCTGAGCAGATAGTGGCTCATTTGATGCCGCGAATTCCGCTGAAGGCAGGAGACATCATTTTTACAGGAACACCATCGGGCGTTATGCTCGGCTACCCGGAGGACCAAAAGAACTGGCTGAAGGCCGGCGATGTGGTCGAAATATCAATTGAAGGAATCGGAACACTACGCAACAGGCTGGTATAAAGCGGCAGCGGCTGCAGATTCATGGAGAATTTGCAGCCGCTTTTTTTTTTATTTTTTGAAGAGTATGCCTTGGGAAAGGGAAAACGCGTACAAGGCATACAAAGCAAAAAACAAGAGGAAATAATATTGACAATTAATGGAAATGTGATAGAATTATGGAAGAAAATACCAATGCTTCAATATAAAAGAAGCGAAAACCGGCAGCTGCACAAAAAACCGAAGGAGGAAGCATGGAAAAGACAATACGCGAAGTAAAGGAGAAAGGAATCAGGGTATGGAGAATCACGAAAGACAGGAGATTTGGGTAAAGCGCGAGCTTGAAAACGTGGAGATGAGGCTCCGGCTCATAGATGAAGAGGTGGAGCGCCTCCCGGAGGGAAAGCTGTTATACCTTCAGCACGGAAAATACAGGAGACTTGCGAGGTCTATTAAGGTTGACGGCAAAAGGAAGGTTGATTACCTGACCTGCGTCGAAAAGCGTGAAATTGCAAAGGGCCTTTTCAGAAAAGAGCTGCTCATGGCAGAGGCAAAAATACTGCGGAAAAACAAAGCCGCGCTGGAAGGCCTTAGGAAAAAATATGTTGAGCCGAGCCACGAAAATATCATTAAGGCTCTGCCGCTAAAGCTGCAGGAGCTTTCCTCAAAGCTTTAACCTCCCCAATAGGCAACCCAAGCAGCCGGCCAAACAATATGATATAAAAAAATCGCAGAATGTGGTATTATTATCTATATCAAGTAAAGTGCATAACGGAAAGCATATCAGATCGACCGCACACTTTTTATTAATTTCACAAAAACATTATTTATTTAAACGGATTTAACGGAGACATAATATGACAAATTTCATGGTTAGATATCACGCTGACGATATCGAAAAGATGGTTAGATTTTTCGCAGAAATAAAGGCTTCCGGAGCGGCTGAGATTACCAGACAGGAAAAGGGATGCGTGCGCTACGAGTACTTTTTCCCTGTGGAGCAGCTACTCAGCATGAAAAGCCCTGAAGGCGAAGGTGAGAATGCAGCGCCAAAGGGCGAGGTTGAAATGCTTCTCTGGGAACAGTGGGAAAGCAGAGAGGATCAGGCCGCTCACACAAAGGCACCGCACTTCAAGATCTTCGGCGAGCTCAAGGAAAAGTACGGAATCACGGCAGAATTTGAAGTTCAGGACATCGCAGAGTAGCCCCCACAAAAGGCAGTCAGGAGGAGTAAATTGGCTAAAAGCAAAGCGAAAACAGTTTTCGTATGCAATGAATGCGGATATGAGAGCCCAAAGTGGATGGGCCAGTGCATCTGCGGCGCCTGGAACTCGTTCTTCGAGCAAAAGGTTGCAGACAGCAGCGCTGATGACAAGCGAAGCCGCAGAATCGGTGCGGGAACCGGTGATGCAATCGGCGCCGGCGGGAGAGCACTACCTACCCACATCAACAAGATAGTAAGCGGCGACAAGGACCGCCTCGACACAGGCATCGGTGAGCTGAACAGAGTCCTGGGCGGCGGCATCGTGCGTGGCTCGCTTACACTGATAAGCGGAGAGCCGGGCATCGGCAAGTCCACCATCATCATTCAGGCGGCGGCAAGCATCGCAAAGACTTACGGGCCTGTACTGTACGTTTCGGGCGAGGAGTCCGAAGAGCAGATAAAGCTGCGCGCCGAGAGGGTTTGCCCCGATGCGACGGGCGAGCTTTACATACTGTCGGAAACGAACATGGAAAACGTATCGGCGGCATTTGAAAATATAAAGCCGGCCTTTCTGATAATCGACTCGATTCAGACGATGTACACTGAGGACATGGAGTCGGCGCCGGGCAGCGTTTCGCAGGTTCGCGCCTGCGGAAACGAGCTGATGAGACTCGGCAAGGTCACCGGTACACCTATATTTATCGTGGCGCACGTGACAAAGAGCGGCGACCTCGCGGGGCCGAAGATTATCGAGCACCTCGTGGACTGCGTGCTCAATTTCTCGGGCGAGAGAAGCCACGACCTCAGAATCCTGCGCTCGTACAAGAACCGCTTTGGCACGACGAGCGAAATCGGGGCATTCGAGATGGCCGAGCAGGGGCTTCGCGAGATCGAAAATCTTTCGGCAAGCCTGATGGAAGAGGCGGGCAATGCCTCGGAGGGCTCTGTTATCACGGCTGTGTACGAAGGCACCAGACCGCTGCTTATCGAGATTCAGGCACTGACGGCACCGGCAAACATCGGTTTTGCCCGCAGAACGGGCATCGGTGTCGAGAACACGAGACTCAACATGATAATCGCGGTCCTTGAGCGGCGCGCGGGAGTGTCGCTGATGAATCAGGACGTGTACGTGAACGTGGTCGGCGGCCTAAAGCCGGAGGGGACTTCGACTGACCTTGCGGTGGCGCTGGCACTCTACACATCCTTCAGGGGTGTGATGATTCCCGCTGACACGCTTGCACTCGGAGAAGTCGGACTTACCGGCGAACTCCGCTCAATCCAGAACGCCGACAAGATAGTAAAGGAAGCCGCGCGGCTTGGCATCAAGCGCGTAATCCTGCCAAAGCGCAATGCTGAAAAGCTGGCAGGCACATCCGGCGTGAAGCTGGTCGGCGTCTCAACCGTCCGCGAAGCAATCGCCGAGATCAGTTAGGCTGGGATTGACAAAAGTATATATCGTGATATATACTTATCAAAAGGAGGTGGTAGCATGTTAACTGCAAAAGTGTTTGAAAATGGAAGGAGCCAGGCAGTGAGGCTGCCAAAAGAATACAGATTTGATACAGACGAGGTAGCTGTGAATAAAATTGGGCAGGTAGTGATGCTTATGCCAAAGAATGGAGGATGGGAGTCGTTTATGCAGGCTTTGGAGTTATTTTCCGAAGATTTCATGGAGGACGGTAGAGAACCGGATTTACCGGAGTACAGGGAGGAACTATGAAGTACATGCTGGATACAAATATTTGTATCTATCTGATGAAGAATAAACCAAAAGAGGTTTTGGAACGATTTAAGGAGCACGAAATATCCGATGTATGCATTTCGGCAGTTACCTATGCTGAAATGGCTTACGGAATTGAGAAGAGCAAATATGCTGATCGAAACAGAGTGGCAGTAGCTTTATTCCTGTCCGGCATCACCGTAATGGATTTTGATGCGCAGGCGGCTACTGAGTATGGAAGGGTTAGAGCCGAGCTCGAACTAAAGGGGACGCCTATAGGAAAGTTCGACTCAATGATAGCCGCCCATGCGCTATCTCAAAATCTCACAATTGTAACAAACAACACGCGTGAATTTAACCGAGTCGAAGGACTGAAGGTGGAAAACTGGGTGGCGTGAATAGTGTAGAAAATCCCGACCTTGGGTTACCAGGGCCGGGATTTTTTATTTCTATTCGTTTGTCATCAAGTGCTTTCTAAGTGATATTTTAGCATTGGAGATTAACTCTTTGAGGAACTGTGCTTCTTCTACAGAGCAGTCTTCGAGCAGGCCGGCAAGCTCGTTTGATATGGATTCCTTGTCGTGAGACTTGCTTCCAAAGAGTATGATGTCAGTGCTTTCGCCAAGTGCGCCTGCAATATCCACAAGAACCTGTAGGCTAAGCTTTGTGTTGCCCGTTTCAATATGGCTCATGTGCGTAACGGATATGTCTGCCCTTTCGGCAAGCTGCTCCTGCGACATTCCCAAAGCCTTTCTGTATTTCCTAATCCTTTGTCCGATTTCAAAATAATCCATATCCCTACCCGCCTTTACAGTTAATATCAAATTATATTGTATAGGCATTTTAATTATGATAATATAAACTATAGAGGCAAAATTGTGTCTATTCAGTTAAAATGTTTTAACAACATCAAAAACACAGGAGGAAAATCAATGAACAGAATTAAAAAGTTGGGGATGTTATTTTTAGCGATAATCTTTTGCGTAGCTATGGTAGCGTGCTCAGACACAGCGGATTATCTCCAGCAAGAGGATGCAAACACAGGCTATGAGAACGATGGTGTGACAATAATGCTTGATGCAGAGCTTCCTATTGAGCTTAATGAGGTCTCTTATGATAAGCGAATATTAAGCACAGTAAGAGTTGACGAAGGTACATACTACAAAGAAGGTTATCAGATAACACTTGAACTTAGCGGAGAAAAAGTTTTTGACTGCGAGGGTAATGACAATCTTGGAGGCTGCAGGTTTAACTACCGCTTATTAAGTGAAGACAGAAAAACAGTTATTGACTCTGGGCGCGTTTATACAGAAAGTCTGAAAGTAGGCGAAAAATTTTGCGAAAAGGTTTATTTTGCAGATTTAGAAAGTGAAGGTACATATATTTTGGAACTATTTGATTATGGCAATTAGGGGGAAATATCAATGAATAGATATTCAGCAGCAACTTATGTATTAGTCATAGCAGTGGTTGTTGTAGTTTCTTTTTCGATGGGAGAAAAGAAATCAGAACCTCATGCAGTATTGGAAACAGTAGTGCAAGATGAAGAAGTGTCAAATCAAATTGCTGACGGAGCAAGCGGTGAGGAGCAAGAAATAGAACATGCAAGAGCGGCATATTGGTCAGGATATTCTCGTCCTTTTTACGCTTTGCCTATCAAATGTGATGGTAATAACATCGCATATAGCAGTGAAATCCTCGAGGTGCGAAATCTTAAGTTTATCGAGTCTATAGAAAAACCAGATGCAACTTGGTTGGATTATACGGTGGAAATTGAAATTAAAGACGACTATCATTATGACGGGATTTCGTTATGGTTTGGCGTATCTGATAAACACGGAAACCTATATGCCTATAATGATGATCCGGCAATAGGGATGGTTTTTATAGATAATGTTCAGCAAGGCGATGTTAGGGAGGCAAAAATGTCGGCGTTTTTGAAGCCTGGGGAATTTGAAAACGGTAATGCGATTGAGATTGTTTTTCTCGGCTGCGAGGTTTATTAGAACTGATATAGCTGGCATTTTTTTAGCAAGAGGCGAGGATAAATATGAGTAATAACGACAAGCAAAAAGAATTAGAAGCACTATTTAAAGCTTGGGAGCAAAAGGAACCCGGAAAAGTTTCGTATATTTCACGTTCTGGGGAAGAAAAGGAAATCGTGATAAATCATAGTAAAAACAATTTCATCGCGGATGGGATTGTGGATGAAAACACGTGGAATTCCGCAAACAAGAAAAGAATACTTTTTATCCTGAAGGAAGCCTATGGGACAGATTGGGATAGAAAAACCTTAGCGACATGGATAGAGAATGACTTCCCATATAAGGGCCATACTATTTGGCAAAGAGTGGCAAGGTGGACATACGGAATCCAAAATACGACCGATGCACATATCCAAAGGTATACCCATCGGTTAGACGAAACCACGACGCATAGGGAGTGCTTAGAACAAATCGCCGTTCTAAATCTAAAGAAGAGCGGTGGAAACAAACAGTCTGACTATGGAGAAATAGCAGCTTATGCGGATTACGACTGCGAAGAAATCAGAAAAGAGATTTCGTTAATAGATCCAGAAATAGTGGTGTGCGGTTCTACTTTTAAGACATTATATGAAAAAGTATATAAAAGAGAACATATGTCTGCGCAAGAAAAATCGGACAACTGGTACTATTATATGAATCTTGATGGAAAGGAACGACTTTATTTGGATGTTTATCATCCATCGAATCGTTGGCCTGACCTTATGAATTACTATATGGTCACAAATGTGTATCAGCAAGCGCTTATTGAGAAAGCGCACCGATGATGACTAAATGTGAGAGTAGCAAGGCCGCCTGAAATTCTAGAAATTGCACATTGATAAAGGACATTATGCAAGGCTGAGGAGATTATTGTAGTGAGGTGGAAATTATGTTGGAAAAAAGTGATGCAATAAAAGAAAAGAAACTTATTGAAGAACTGATTGCAGATGATGAAGACCTCCGCAGGCAACACGAGAACTTTGGGACAAGAATGGCATTCTTGCAGGCTTTAGATTTGTTTTCAGAAGACTTCATGGAGGACGGCAGAGAACCGGATTTCCCAGAGTACAGGGAGGAACTATAAAGTAAATTGTCCACAAACTTAGAGGCATGCCCTCTACTTTCTGGCTTCGGCGATTTCGGCGTTTATTTCTTCCAGTGTCATGCCGGAGATACCGTTCTCCTGCGCAATGCGGCTAGCCGCTTTCATAGCTTGTAAGCCTTTGCTTTCGGGAACCTGATTCAGAGTCATTGAAAAAGGAATGCCGTTTTCCTGGATCAGTCGTGCAATACAAATACGCAAGTATGTTGGCAGATCAATGCCAAGCTTTTCGCAGATGGCGGTAGCCTCGAGCTTTAAATCATCATCTGTGCGGAATTGAACTAACGAATTTGCCATAATCTCATCTCCTTTCCTAAGAAGATTATACCCTGTTTTGAAAACAAATGCAAGCAAATGATTATAATTGTATGCACTGCCAACGCACCCTTGACATACCATGCAAAGCGTGCTACTATCTTGACAACGAAATAACTAAACTGCCACCGGGTAGTGAGCTGATACGCGCTCGTTTCCACATCGTTAGGTCTTAGAAGATGTGAGGGATGAGCGCTTTTTTGAAAGGTAGGACTGACATGAAAAAATTTATAATCGAACAGGAACTTCTCAGCATTTTCCCCGAGGTCGAAATCGGAGTTCTGGTTTGCACCGGCATAAATAACCACATAGTGGACGAAAACAAATATGCCGAGTACCTTAAAAATGCTCAGAAAGAGGCGCAAAAGCACATTACCGCGCCGGAGTTTACCGAAAACCCCGTAATCCGCACCTGGAGAGACGCTTTCTACAAATTTAAAACAAAAAAAGGAGCTCGCTGCTCCATTGAGGCTCTTTTAAAGCGTGTTTCAAAGGGTAATGAAATCGGCTGCATCATCCCACTGGTGGACATTTATAACGGCATCTCCCTGAAGTACGGCGTACCGATTGGCGGCGAAGACATAGACAAGTTCGTCGGCGATGTGAAGCTCACCGTCGCAGCAGGCGGCGAGGAGTTCATCACTTACGGAAGCGACGAAAGCGATCCGCCGGCTGCAGGCGAAGTAGTGTACAAGGACGACAAGGGCGCAATCTGCCGCTGCTTTAACTGGCGCGAAGGAATCCGCACAATGCTTACGGAAGACACAAAAAATGCCTTCATGATAATCGAGACTGTTGACGGGCAAAGCAGCGAGACGTTGAATGCCGCACTCGACGAAATGAAAGCACTCATAGAAAAAGAGCTGGGCGGCACAGTAACAAAGCATATTGTGAACGCAAAAAAACCGGAAATGGTGATTTGCTAGTGCGCCAGCTCAAACCAAAAGGTGGACCCCTTGCCTTGCTCAGATTTTACACCGTACGTCCCACCGTGGAGGAGGATGATTTCTTTTACGATGGAAAGCCCCAGACCGGAGCCGGATGTTGTGCGGACGTGATTGGTGCTGGCTTTGTAATAGCGGTCCCAAATATTATCTAGTTCTTCGGGAGCAATGCCCATGCCATGGTCGGTGACCTCGCAGCGAACATGCCCATGCGCAGTTTTAATCGAAACAATCACGAGGCGGTCGCTCCCGCAGTATTTAACAGCATTATTTATCAGGTTCGAAAGAACCTGTTTTATTTTGCCCTCATCGGCCTCGACCGTCACATCAGAAGGACAATCGAGCAGAATTGAATATCCCTCCTGCTCGCAGAAAATAGCATAAGACTGAACGATTGACTCTGCAACTTCCTTTATCGAGAATGGCTTTTTCTCGATTATCATTGCGCCTGTCTGCAGCCGCGAAAGTGACAGCATGTCGTTTACCAGATGGTTCAGCCTGTCTGCCTCGTCGATGATGACCTGCAGGTGCGCATTTCTATTTTCGGGGTTGTCGCCCGAAAGGTCGCGAATCATCTCCGCATAGGATTTGACCATCGTAAGCGGCGTCTTCAGGTCGTGCGAAACATTCGCCATGATGTCCTTTTGCAGCGCATTCGACTTTTCCAGCTCCACTGATGTGTAAGTCAGCGTATCAGCCAGATTGATGATCTCGGTGTAGTTTTCGCCGTGGAAGACTGTGCCGTACTTGCCGCGCGCCAGCTCCTTTGCCGACTCGGTGATGTTGTGCAGCGGGCGGGCAATTCTGCCGGCCAGGAAGATTCCGAGCATCAGCGAGAACACCAGCGAAATGATTGTTACATAAACAAGCTGATGCGTCAGGATGGTTATCGTCGACTCCACCGGGTAGAGCGGCGAGAAAATGAAAAACCGCACATTCACGATGGACCCGTCTTCGCGCGTGCTTTCAATTTCCCTTGCGTAAGCCAGCGTGTTGTAGTCGGTTGTCGCATCCTCGAGCAACAGCGAAACAGTGTGATTCTTTGAATGAATCAGTTCCTCCTGCGTAGTGCGAAGCTCACGGAAATACATATATGCAGGCGGCGTGTCCTCGCCCATCATAGGCGAATAAATGACGTTGCCGGTGGCTTCCTCCACATGGATGTAGATGTCGCTGGTGGACGAAACATTTGCGCAGAATTCGGTGAAATTCTCCTGACCGTAGTTTGATATCAAAGCCTGTGCAATTCTGTTTGTCTCCGCAATCTTCATTTCCTCGTAGTTGTAGTGCAAAAAATAGATCTGCAGGAACCACAGGAGAATCATTATTAAAACTGCAAACAGGGCAAAATAGACCCAGAGCTTGAACCTCAGGCTTTTCGAGTCAAAGTTCATGCCCAAAACGTTAAGCTTCAAATTTATAACCTACCCCTCTTATGGTGACGATATAGTCACGGTATTTCCCCAGATTGTTTCGGAGATTTTTTATGTGAGTGTCGACCGTGCGGTCGTCTCCGAAGAAGTTATAGCCCCACACATCGGAAAGCAGCTTGTCGCGCGAGAGGGCGATGTTTTTGTTCTGCACCATATAGAACAAGAGCTCATACTCCTTTGGCGTAAGCTCTACCTTTTCGCCATCCACCTTCACTTCACGGGCAGGCATGTTGATCGCCAGACCGTCAAAGACAAGCACGTCATCAGCCTTCACGGCTGCACCGACGCTCCTGCGGCTGATTATCGCATTTACGCGAGCCATAAGCTCCTTTGGGCTGAACGGCTTAACCACATAGTCGTCAACGCCCAGCTCAAAGCCGAAAAGCTTGTCATACTCCTCGCCGCGGGCGGAGAGCATGATGATGGGCGTGTCCTTTATCTTTCGGATTTCCTTGCAGGCTGAAAAGCCGTCGAGCTTTGGCATCATCACATCCATGATGATGAGATCGTAGTCATTCAGCTTCACAAGGCCCAGAGCCTCCATTCCGTCTGATGCCTCATCGACTTCATAGCCCTCGAACTCGGAATATTCTCTAATGACAGCCCTGATTTTGGACTCGTCGTCAACTACCAGCAGTTTACTCATATATGTGTATACCTCCAATTGTAACACCTATATTTTATCACTCTAAAAAGTAGAAATATAGCAGATATTGTGAAAAATGTGTGAAGACCGAGAACATTTGACATAACTTGCTTTGAGGGATATACTTATTATGTATGCGTATGCTCGCGACTAAAAAACAAGCTTGTACATCAATGTACAGCATACGATGGTTTTTATTCGTTCATGAGCTGCGCAAGAATGATAAAAAGAAGGGAGGTGTGGAAATGTTAAGAAGGATTTTGAGATTCCTGATAACGGTTCTTGGAGCAGCGGTAGGTGTAGGCGCGTTTGTGCTTACCAGATATCTTTTGACTCTGGCTTACGGCAAGACCCCGGAGGTCATTGTAGGGCAGGTCGAACAAATTATATACGCAATTATTTTCGCAATTATTTTCGCAATATTATTCTATCGTGCGTTCCCCGCTATCGGAAACAAAAGCAAAAAGGCTGCTGACAATATTGAATCGGAGCTTTCGAGAGTGCCGGCAAATGACCTGATCGCCGCAATTGTGGGACTTGTTTTGGGCTTGCTGGTTGCATATCTCATCAGCGGCATCTATTCCAGCTTTAATATTCCTTGGCTGGAAATAGTGCTCAGCATCGCGACATATTTGATTGCAGGCTTCCTCGGTATTATTGTTGCCACCAGAAAAATCGGCAAATATATCGAAGGCATCTTTCTCCAGGGAAAGATGCAGACTGCGCCGGGCAAAAAGCACAAGGGCGGCAGCGACGCCATGCCGAAGATTATGGATACATCCGTAATCATCGATGGACGCATTCTCGATATACTGAAGACCGGCTTTATTGAGGGCAATATAGTGATTCCCGAGTTTGTGCTCGTCGAGCTGAGGCACATCGCGGATTCCCACGATGCGCTGAAGAGACAGCGCGGACGCAGAGGGCTGGACGTTTTGAACAAGATTCAGAGCGAGTACGGCATAGAAATCTACAATACCGCAGATGAAAAATCCCTAAAGGAGATACCTGAGGTTGATGTAAAGCTCCTGAAGCTCGCTCAGATAATGAACGGAAAGGTTGTCACAAATGACTTCAACCTGAACAAGGTCGCTTCGATAAAGGGCGTTGAGGTTCTGAATATCAATGAACTCGCCAATTCCTTAAAACCGGTCGTGCTGCCGGGCGAGGAGATGAATCTCTTCCTTGTGAAAGAAGGAAAAGAAAGCAATCAGGCGGTTGCTTATCTCGACGACGGAACCATGATTGTTGTCGAGGACGGCAGACGCTATATAGGCAAGAACATGGTCTGCACGGTTTCGAGCGTGCTCCAGACAGCTGCGGGCCGCATGATTTTCGCTAAAGCGCAAAGAGTAATTGAGTAAAATCGGGTAAAAAGATGTTCAACGGAAAGAAAGTAGCAGTTATTATCGCCGCCGGGGGCTCGGGCTCCCGGCTCGGCGCGGATATGCCAAAGCAATTTATCAGTATCGGTGGAAAGCCGATGCTTAGAAAGACTGTGGATGTGTTCGATGCAAATGTTTACATTGACGGTATTTGCGTTGTAACAAACAGAGATTATGTGGAACTGACCAGGCGCATGCTGAAAGACATTGCAAAGCCTCTGACCGTCATGACCGGCGGCAAGCATCGCCAGGATTCTGTTTCTAACGGTCTACGCGGTATAGCAAACGATATGCCTGATTATGGGCTGGTTTTGATTCACGATGCAGCGAGACCTTTCGTGACGGACTTCATCATCGAGGACTGCCTGAAGCACGCCGATTCGGTAGGCGCTGCGGTTGCAGGTGTGCCGGTAAAGGACACAATCCGCTACATCGGCATGACTCTCGAGCGAAAAGACCTCACGATGGTACAGACGCCGCAGGGCTTCAGACGATCGGTGATTGAAAAGGCCTACCAAAGGGCTTACTCGGACAGCTACTACGGAACCGATGACGGCGGCATCGTCGAGAGACTCGGCATGCAGGTGGCTATTTCTGCCGGCGATTATTCGAACATCAAGATTACGACAAGAGAGGACTTACCTATGGATAGAAGAGCGGGCACAGGTTTTGACGTGCACAGGCTTGTCCCAGACAGACCGTGCATACTCGGCGGCGTAAATGTGCCGTTTGAAAAGGGCTTACTCGGGCACAGCGACGCTGATGTGCTGGTGCATGCCATAATGGATGCGCTGCTGGGCGCGGCCGGGCTGGGCGATATAGGGAGGCACTTCCCGGACACCGATCCGCAGTATGCGGGGATATCGAGCTTAAAGCTCCTCTCCGCAGTGCGCGAAAAGATTTTGGAAAAGGGCTACAGGCCCGTAAACATCGACGCTTGCGTCATCTGCGAGCAGCCTAAAGTGGCGCCGCACATTGAAAAAATGAAAGAGAATATTGCGCGTGAGCTCGGGATTGAACCGGCTGACGTTAATATAAAAGGGACGACTACCGAACAGCTCGGCTTCACAGGCCGGGGCGAGGGCATAGCCGCCAGCGCAATCTGTACAATAGAAGGAGAATTAACACTATGAGAATGAGCGAAATGCACATGAAAACCTTGCGTGAGGTACCAAACGAGGCCGAAATCGCCAGCCATATATTGCTGCTCCGCAGCGGCATGATGAAAAAGCTGGTTTCCGGCGTATATGGATTTATGCCTCTCGGATGGAGAACCATACGCAAGATTGAAGATATCATCCGCCAGGAAATGGACGCTACCGGAGCGCAGGAAATTCACTGCTCGGCTCTGCAGCCCGCAGAGCTTTGGGAAGAGTCCGGCAGATGGTCGAAATACGGCCCTGAGCTGATGAGATTAAAGGACAGAAACGGCAGAGACTTCTGCCTCGGCCCAACACACGAAGAGATTTTTACCGACATCGTCAGAAATGACATCACATCATACAGGCAGCTGCCGCAGAATCTCTACCAGATTCAGACAAAGTACCGCGACGAAGCCCGTCCTCGTTTCGGGCTGATGCGCTCGCGCGAATTCATAATGAAGGACAACTATTCATTTGACCGCGACGAAGCCGGCCTCGATGTATCCTACAAGAAGATGTACGACGCATACAGCAAGATCTTCACGCGCTGCGGGCTTACTTTCCGACCTGTGGAAGCTGACACAGGCGCAATCGGCGGCAGCAATTCGCACGAGTTCACAGCACTCTCCGAAGTCGGCGAGTCCGAAATTGCTTACTGCGACAACTGCGATATGGCGGCAACCACAGAGCGTGCCGAGTTCAGAGACGCTCCGGAGGTTAACGAAGAAATGCTGCCGATGGAGGAAGTAAACACTCCGGGCACAAAGACTATCGAAGAAGTTGCAAGCTTTCTGAACCTGCCAAAGGACAGAACCATAAAGGCACTGATGTTTGTAAAGTACAATGACGAGATGACCGAGCAGACAGGCTATGTTGCGGCATTCATTCGCGGTGACAGAGAGCTCAATATGATAAAGCTCGTAAATGCGCTCGGAATTCCTGAGCATGCCATCGAGTTTGCAGACGAAGAAAAGATGGGACCGGCTACAGGTATAGTCGGCGGCTTCACCGGACCTGTAGGTCTTCACGACTGCACAATCGTAGTCGACAGCGAGCTTGTCGGACAGAAAAATATGTGCGCAGGCGCAAACAAAAAAGACTATCACTTAAAGAACGTAAACTATGGTCGCGATTACAAGGGTGACATCGTAAAGGATATAAAGCTCCTCCGCGAAGGAGATCCATGCCCGGTATGCGGACAGCCGACAAAGGTTGCACGCGGTATCGAGGTGGGACAGGTATTCAAGCTCGGCACGAAGTATTCCGAGCCTATGGGTGCGTACTACAAGGATGAAAATCAGCAGGACCGCCTGATTGTAATGGGATGCTACGGTATCGGTGTTACCAGAACAATGGCAGCCGTTGTTGAGCAGCATCACGATGAAAACGGTATAATCTGGCCTATGTCTGTGGCGCCTTACCATGTAATTGTCACTCTTGTCAGCGCTGCGGACGAGCAGCAAAAGGCTGTGGCAGAGGATATATACGGCAGACTTCAGGCAGCAGGTGTTGAAGTCCTGCTCGATGACAGAGACGAGAGACCGGGCGTTAAGTTCAAGGACGCAGATCTGCTCGGAATCCCTGTCAGAATTACTGTCGGCCGCGGTGTGGCAAACGGAGTGGTCGAGTACAAATTAAGACGTGAAGCCGATAAAACGGAAAAGACACCTGATGAAGCTGTTAACGATGCAATAGCACTGGTTAACGCAGAGCGCAGAGGATAGGTAGCAAAGTGAAAAGCGAAGCGACATTATTTCGTTTATTCATAGAATTTTTCAAGATGGGAATGTTTACCGTTGGCGGCGGTATGGCAATGGTGCCGGTGCTGCAGGACATGACGGAGAGAAACAAATGGATGACTCCGGAGGAAACTCTCGACTGCATCGCGGTGTGCCAAAGTCTGCCCGGTGTTGTGGCGATAAACATGGCGACTTATGTGGGCTCGAAAAAGAGGGGGCCGCTCGGAGCGCTTTGTACGACCTGCGGAATCCTGCTTCCATCGCTTATCATAATCATACTGGTGGCAATGTTCATGGGGCGCATCGATCAGAACGCATACGTTCAGGGCGCGCTTTCGGGCATCCGCGCAGCTGCGGCAGGGCTGATCGGCTGGGCGACATGGTCGATGGGAAAACAGGTGCTGCGTGGTAAAGGCTGGTTTGCGTGGGCTCTCGCGGCAGTCAGCTTTACCGTTGTGGGCTTTTTCGGTGTCAGTGCGGTCTGGGTAATACTCGGAGGCATCTTGCTCGGCATTGCCTACAATTCCTTCACTTCCGCAAAGGCGGCAAAAGGAGGTGCGAAAGAATGACGTACCTGCTTTTCAGGCTGTTTATGACCTTTTTCAAGATAGGCTTCATTGGCTTTGGCGGAGGGCTGGCAATTCTGCCACTCGTATATCAGGGCATATCACAGTTTTCGCCAATCACTCAGGAGCAGTTTGCGAATCTCGTCGGCATCAGTCAGGCGACGCCGGGTCCGATAGCGGTAAACGCGGCGACGTATGTAGGATTTCTGACGGCAGGCATACCGGGCTCACTCGCTTCAACGATTGGCGTTGCGGTGCCTTCGTTTATATTGGTGTCACTGACAGTGCACTTTATAGACAAATATCAGGAGAGCAAGCTCGTAAAGGGCGCATTTGTCGGCATCAGACCTGCAGCGATGGGCATGATTGCCTCAGCATTCATTTTCGTCGGCGAGAGTGCTGTCTTCACAGAAGGGCTTTCAGTTGAATATTTCAACCCTGCAGCGCTCTTTATGGCTGCGGCGACCTTTCTGCTTGCGGCAAAGACAAAGCTCGGCCCAATCCCGATTATTGTGATAATGGGAGCCGTGGGGGCACTTTCCTCATTTATTTTATGACAATGTGTTTGCAATAGGACTGCAAACCATGACAGATTTTTATTAAAAAGGAGAAAACAAATGCAGTACGTAGTTATAGAAATGGAAAACGGCGATATAATGAAGGGCGAGCTCTATCCTGAAAAAGCGCCAAAGACAGTAGAAAACTTTGTAAAGCTCGTAAAGGACGACTTTTATGACGGGCTCATTTTTCACAGATGCATTCCGGGCTTTATGATTCAGGGCGGCTGTCCGGAGGGAAGCGGAATGGGTGGCCCGGGCTGGGAAATCGAAGGCGAGTTTGCGGCAAACGGACATCCCGAAAACGACATCAAGCATGAAAAGGGAGTGCTTTCAATGGCCAGAGCCATGGACCCTAATTCGGCAGGCTCACAGTTCTTTATTATGGTAGCAAAGGCTCCTCATCTCGATGGACAGTATGCGGCTTTCGGAAAAATCATCGAAGGCATTGAAGCAGCCGACAAAATCGTTTCCGAGCCTACGGATTTCCGCGACAGACCAATGACGGAACAAAAAATGAAGAAGGTCACAATAGTTGAAGAATAGCGGCTACACGTGTGAAGAGTTTGTGAAAAAACCTTCGTTAAGGTTGACGGAGGGGCTCATATGGGTTATTATGACAGTGCGTTATATGCAAGACAGGTGAATTACAGTCACCACATATGAGAAAAGGGTACAATTATGAAAGAAATAACAAGAAAGCTCAGAGAGCTCAGCCTCAAAGACCTTTCGGAGGAGGTTCTTCACAGGCTCGCAGTCTCAAGCGGTGTTGGGGTGTTGGTAGTTGCTCTGATTTGCTGCTCCTTTATAGGAGGATTTGATTCGGATTTCACATCCATTCAGGATAGCAAGGATTATCAAAGAGTAGCTTTGGCGGATTTAGACTTTACTTCTATATTTAATATCAGCGGCGAAACGGAAGTTGCACAAAAGGATGAGGAAATCGAAACTGCGGAGGTTAAATCTGCATTCGGAGATTTCTATGATGCCAGCAATATAGACCCGAACGCTGTGAGCATCATCACAATCAACGGACAGCGAATCGTATACATGAGAACTGCCGAGGATGCTCAAAAGGTAATCGAGGGCATCATTGCCAGATATACTGAAGGCAATTCGCAGATTACTTCGGTGACATTCGCTGAGGCGGTGGAAATCATCGAGGCGGATGATTACGTAACAGCAGAGATGGCCGCAGAAAACAAAAAAGTCACAGAGACTTATCTCTGTCAGGTAGATGAAGCGATTAACTACATAATGAACGGCACCAGCCAGCCAAAGACCTACACGGTTCAGAGCGGTGACACGATGTGGGATATCGCAAAGAAGAACGGCATCAGCCCGTACGAGCTCGCAGAAATGAATCCGGGCTTCAATGCTGACAGACTCAGCATAGGCGATGTGCTCTATCTCTACGAGGTACACCCTTTCGTAAACGTTACTACGGTTGAGGTTGCCACAGAGACGGAATCCATTCCGTTCACTACCGAATACACCGAAACTGCCGATCTCTACAAGGGACAGAGCAAGATTACCAGCTACGGCGTATACGGCAGCAAGGAAAAGCAGGTTGAGTATGTAAAGCAGAACGGTGTAATCGTTTCCAGTCAGGTACTCAGCGAGACAGTTCTTTCCGAACCTGTTACGCAGTACGCTCAGGTGGGCACCACCACAATGCCGATAAGAACCGGCAGCGGCGAGCTGATCAGCCCGGTTGGCAGCACTCAGCTGTCGTCGGCAGCAGGAGCTTACGGCGCAGGCCGTGGCAGCCGCAGACACAAGGGTGTTGACCTCAAGGCAGACTGCGGTGCACCGATTTACGCATCCGATGCGGGCACAGTTATATTCGCGGGCTACTCCGGCAGCTATGGCTACATTGTAAAGATCAGTCACGGCAACGGTGTTGAAACCAGATATGCACACTGCCAGAGCATTCTCGTAAGCTACGGTGACAATGTGGAAAAGGGCCAGCAGATTGCGACAGTCGGAAAGACCGGTAACGCAACAGGCTATCTTTGCCACTTCGAAGTTCTGATTAACGGTTCAAATGTTAATCCTATGAACTATATTTAATAACTTGACAAAAGAAAATGGAGAGAGCAGAGATTATCTGTTCTCTTTTTTCATGCACGAGCTTGCGCAAACCTTGTACAACGAGATAAAATCGCAGATTATGTACAAACAAAGAAAAGTGTTGTTTTTTCAATAACAACGATATATAATGTTAATTGGGTATGTGTACCCTTCGGACAGAAGACATTTAAAGAGGTAAAACAATGAAAATTTACAACACACTTACAAGAAGAAAAGAAGAATTTGTTCCTATAGACCCTAGTGAAATCAAGATCTATGTCTGTGGACCTACAGTATACAATTACTTCCATATCGGTAACGCAAGACCGTTTGTAGTATTTGATACTCTTCGCAGATATCTCGAATACCTCGGTTACAATGTTAAGTTCGTTCAGAACTTCACCGATGTGGACGACAAGATTATTAACAAGGCAAGGGAAGAAGGCTGTACGGCGCCTGAGGTTTCCGAAAGATATATAAAGGAATATTTCAAAGACGCAGCAGCACTTAATGTAAAGAAAGCAACTGTCCACCCGCAGGTATCACAGCACATGCCCGAAATCATTGAATTTGTCAAGACACTTATTGACAAAGGATATGCTTACGAAGTAAACGGCGATGTTTACTATTCAACTCGCAAGTTCAAAGATTACGGCAAGCTTTCAGGTCAGAACATCGATGACCTTGAGGCAGGCGCCCGCATCGAAGTAGGCGACATCAAAAAGGATCCGCTTGACTTTGCTCTGTGGAAGGCCAGAAAAGCCGATGACGAAATCGCATGGGAGTCTCCTTGGGGAATGGGTCGCCCGGGCTGGCATATCGAATGCTCGGCGATGTCAAAGAAGCACCTCGGGACCACTCTCGACATACATGCGGGCGGCGAAGATTTACAGTTCCCGCACCACGAAAACGAAATCGCACAGTCCGAGGCTTGCAACGGCTGCAAGTTTGCAAACTACTGGATGCACAACGGCTTCATCACAATAGACAACGAAAAGATGAGCAAATCAAAGGGTAATTTCTTTACCGTTAGAGACATCCTGCAGCACTATGACGGTGAGGTAATGAGATTCTTCCTGCTTTCAGGCCAGTATCGCGGACCTATCAATTTCTCCGATACTCTGATGGAGGCGGCAAAGAACGGTCTCGCCCGTATGCAGAATGCAAAGGCTAACTTAAAGCATCTCATCGAAAACGGTGCGGATGGTGATGTGACTGAAGCTGAAAAGGCAAGCTTTGCTGTGCTTGATGCTTGCAGAGACAAGTTCAAGGAAAAGATGGATGACGACCTCAACACAGCCGATGCCATCACAGCAGTATTCGAGCTTGTTGCGGCAGTGAACACTCAGGTAAAGGATGGAGCTACAAAGGCTTATGCAAAGGAGGCGCTTGCTCGTCTTCAGGAGCTGGCTGATGTGCTCGGAATTCTTCAGGATGCCGGCGATGATGAGGCAATCGACCCTGAAATTCAGGCTCTCGTTGACGAGAGACAGGAAGCCCGCAAGGCAAAGAACTTCGCACGTGCGGATGAAATCAGAGACATCCTCAAGGAAAAGGGATACACTCTGAAGGATACGCCGCAGGGAGTTCAGATTATAAAAGGATAAACTACGGGATAGGGAGATAAAATAATGAAAAAGGCCGAGTTTGGCAGTGTCGCGTTTTTCAGACGCATAATTTCTTTGGGCATTGTGATTATATTGCTCGTTTTAGGATTGGCACTGGTTTTAACTTCAAATAAATTAGACAAAATCAAAGACGATTTAGACTACTACAAAAATAACAACGCAGTCGGTTCGGTTCTGGCACAGGGTACAGGTGTTCAGGATGGCGAAAACTTCAGCTACGAGGCACTTTATCCTGACATGTATGTTACGCCTGCGGCAGAGCGCACACACCTCTATGATGCAGAGCGTTTCGCGTATCTGACCTTTACGGGCAGCCCGAATGAAGTAACCGAATCCATACTCGATGCTCTGGCGCTTAAAGATGTAAAGGCTACATTCTTTATTTACGGTGGCGACACCGACGAGGGGAAAGCCGTTATAAACCGCATAAAGGAGGATGGCCACGCCATCGGAGTTTATGCATATGAGCTGCCTCAGAAAGAGCTCTACGCTTCGATTGAGACATACATGGACAGCTTTTACAAGGAGTTCCTGCTTATCTACGAGGCAACGGGTGAAAAGCCGAATATCTTTAGATTCCCGGGTGGCACTACGAACAAGTACAATGCGCTAATTCGTCAGCCACTGGCATCAGAAATGGTTCGCAGAGGCTTCAGCTATTACGACTGGAACTGCACGGGCGGTGACAGCCTGGCAGGAGCTACAAAAGACAGCATAGTCGAAAACGCAATCCAGACAGGCGGCGAAAAGCAGAGAATTTTCCTGATGCTCCATTCAACTAAAGCAAACGGAGCGACTGCTCAGGCACTGCCTGAAATAATCGATCACTTCCGTGATGCGGGTTATGAGTTCAGAGCTATTACAAATGATATTCAGCCAATGGCTTTTGAATAGAAGTTTGACCAAGAAAGAGGTGCACAAATGTCAACAAAAGATAATTTTGTCAAAGCCTTAAAGGAACTTACGGGCCTTGACGAGACTGAAACAAACGGCGCTGCGGCTCCTGCCGAGCCGGAAGCGTATATAGAGCAAGTCAAGGTCGAAGTCGAAGCACCGGCTATAAAGGAACCGGAGTTCAGACAAAACCTCAGAGCAAAGGCTGTGACTGAAGGAAACACTGCTCTCGAATTCGGTCAGTTCACCAAAGGCGAACAGACTTCCATTCCAAAGGGCATGCGCATTATAGGAAATGTTGAGTCCACGGATCGCCTTCAGATTCTAGGAAAAATCGAAGGTGATGTTAATACAACAGGCGATGTCGTTGTAACAGGCGTAATCGCAGGAAATGTCAATGCAAATAACGTTTCTCTCCAGAATGCAGGAATAAAGGGCGACGTTACAGCTACGGGAAATGTCAGCATTGAGCATGATGCAAAGGTTGTAGGAGCGGTTAAAGCGATAAACCTCAGACTGGACGGCCGTATAAAGGGCAATGTCTTTGTTGAGGAGACCAGCGAGATGGCGAGCGGTGCTCTGGTGATAGGCAACATTGAGACGGGATATATCTCGACCAGCAGAGGCACAAAGATTAAAGGAAACATTATTACCAAGAAAACCGACACGGTTGATGAAGACGATTTTGATATAGAGGTGTAGACAATGGGAGCAGGAAGAAGATCAATTAAATTAAGCAATCTTTCCGCTGCGACGCCGAATGTCGAACCGGAAGTAAAAGCTGCAGAAACGATGCCGGAGGCAGCAACAGAGGCAGTACCTGAAGAACCCGCTGTATTAGAAGTCAGCGGCGCAGTTATGAAGGAGCCTGAAGAGCCGGCTGTATTTGAAGTCAGCGGCGCAGTCATGAAGGAGCCTGAAGAGGCACCTGCCGAGGCCGCACCGGTTGAAATGACTCCAATCGAAAAGATGCTCAGCGAAGAGCCACAGACTGTGGAGGCACCTGCAACCGAGCCGGAGCCGGCGCCACAGGCTATCAGCTCAATCGATACGATTGTTGAAAATTCAGAGTCTATCGGAGAGGCAATCAGAAAGGTTGACCACAGAGACGCACAGATTCTTCAGGCAGAAGTCATGAAGGACGGTGCAGTTTCAGACGAGGTCGGCATCATTGCTCACGGTACAAAGATTCATGGAGACATCGTTACCGATGGACACCTTGAGATTAACGGAGTTGTCGAAGGCAGCATAAATGCTCGTGGAAACGTTCGCGTTAACGGGGACGTTTACGGAGATATCGCTTGCGGCAATCTGATTATAAAAGAGGGCGTTTTAAAGATTAACGTTCAGGCTCGCGAGGATATCGCGCTTGGCGAAAAGGCTCGCATAGAGGGAGATATACGCTGCCGCAAGATTGGAATTGAAGGCACTATCGTAGGAAATATCACAGCCGGTGAAATCGTACAGGTAGCACCGAGTGCTATCATCAACGGAAACATTACCGCTGCAGGTGTTGCAATCGGCATGGGAGCAAAGGTTAACGGCCAAATTACGATGACCGAATAGTTTTGCATATGGATATCAGGCAAATTAACACGACGGCACTCGCCTATCTGGGCGATGCCGTCTATGAAGTTTATGTGAGAGAAGCTTCCGTCAGGAAGAATCCGTCAAATGTCGATGCCTTGCATCATACGAACGTGCGCTATGTGCGGGCGGAAGGTCAGGAGCTGGCAATCAGGAGGCTTATGGATGAGCTTACTGAAGAGGAGCAATCAATTGTTCGCCGTGCGCGCAACCACAAAATCACCTCAAAGCCAAAGAACGCCTCCCCGATAGCCTACAAAATGGCGACAGCGTTTGAAGCGCTGGTCGGGTACCTTTATCTGACGGAACAAAAGGATCGCATGGAGGAAATAATCCGAAAGGCGATGGACATAATAGACAAAGGGAAAGAAACAAAATAGGTATTTTTTATGGCGGAGAAAACTCCAAAAGAGAAAAAGATTACAAACCGCACTCGTGATATGATAGCTGACTATGTCATTACAAACCAGCATATCACAAAAGAGTACGACAGACAGCATGATGAAGAAAAGGCCAGACGAAAGGCGACAGGCGAAAAGCGCAAAATGACATACACGGAAAAGCTGTATACGGCTGTGATTGTCATCGGTTTGATTCTGATTATTGTTCGTTACGGTATATTAAAGATTTAAGGGAGAAAAATGAGCAAGGCAGATGTATTATTTGTAAATATGTGTCGTGAAATACTCGATCACGGATATTCGAGCGAGGGGCAAAAGGTAAGAGCACGTTGGGAAGACGGCACGCCTGCTCACACCATCAAAACATTTGGTGTGGTAAACAGATACAACCTGTGGGAAGAGTTCCCGGCACTCACTCTGCGCCCGACGGCAATCAAGTCGGCAGTGGATGAAATGCTTTGGATATGGCAGAAAAAATCCAATAATATAAAGGATTTAAATAGCCATATCTGGGACGAGTGGGCTGATGAAAACGGTTCAATCGGCAAGGCTTACGGCTATCAGCTCGGTGTAAAGTACAGATTCGCACAGGGCGAAATGGATCAGGTCGATAATGTCATCTGGCAGCTCAAAAATCAACCTTATTCACGCCGCATAATGACGAATATCTATAATTTTGCGGATTTGATGGAGATGGGGCTGGAGCCATGCGCTTACAGTATGACGTTCAATGTGACGGGAAATCGTTTGAATGCGATTCTGAACCAGCGTTCGCAGGATATTCTCGCTGCGAACAACTGGAATGTGGTTCAGTATTCGGTTCTGGTGCACATGCTTGCTCAGGTTTGCGGTTTTGAGCCGGGCACCCTTATGCACGTCATTTCCGATGCGCACATTTACGACCGCCATGTTGATATCATACGTGAAATGATTGAGCGCCCGCAGTTCCCTGCGCCGAAGTTTAGTCTCAATCCTGAAATCAAAGATTTCTACGATTTCACGGTGGATGACATAACTATCGAGGATTATCAAAAGAATCCGCAGATAAAGAACATACCAATCGCAGTTTAGCGATGCAAATATGATGATTCGAACGCCGGTGGTATTCGTCACCGGCGGTTCTATTACGGGAGACTGAATTAATGAAAGCAATTGTAGCAACCGAGAAAAACTGGGGTATAGGAAAGGACGGAGGGCTGCTGATGCACCTGCCGGGCGACCTTCGCTTTTTCAAAGAGCAGACGATGGGGAAGGTGCTCGTTATGGGTCGCAAGACACTCGAATCCCTGCCGGGCTCCAGGCCGCTGCCGGGCAGAACGACAATAGTCTTCACATCGAACAAGGCTTATGAGCCAAAGAAGCTCACGCCGGACGGCAAGCTGATTATAGTCAGCAGCTTTGATGAAATGATGACACAGCTGATGCTGCTCGAGTACACGGATGGCATAGACGCCGAAGAAGATGTCTACGTTGCGGGCGGCCAGAGCATCTATGAGATGTTCATGCCTTACACCTCAGAGTTCATCGTCACACGCATCGACAAGCAGCTTGAGGCCGATGTATACTTTCCAAACCTCGACAAATATGTGGCGGACGGGCAGCTTAAAATCACCTGGGAAAGCGAGACTCAGACAGATGAAAAAACAGGCACGACGTACCGTTTTGTGCGCTATGCCAGATAGAAACCGAAAGGGGCAAAACAGTGAGTAAGAGTGAAAATAAATACAGAAGAAACAGCAAAGGCGAGTGGGAAGAGCGCAGACCGCGCGGTTCGAAGCCAAGTCGACGAGATTTCGCAAAGGGCGGCCGCGATGAACGTCCGACGGGCAGCGCACGTGACGACCGCCGCAGCCCTCTGAATACCGGGCGCGCTGCCATAGAGCTTGACTATCCGTCTGAAGCCGAAAGTGCAAACATCATAATAGGCAGAAATCCTGTCATGGAGGCGCTCAAGGCAGACCGCGAGATTGACAAAATCCTTGTCGCAAAGGGTGCCGAGGGCAGCATCGTAAAGATTGTCGGAATGGCAAAGGACAAAGGCGTTCCGATTATATATTCGGAAAAGGTCAGCCTTGATCGCATAAGTGGCGGAAAGGCACATCAGGGTGTGGCGGCTTACATGCCTGCGCACGAATATGTTGAAGTAGAAGATATCCTTGAAATAGCAAAGAAGCGCGGCGAGGATCCGTTTATCATCGTGCTTGACAATATAGAGGATCCGCACAACCTTGGCGCAATCATGCGTACTGCGGAAACTGCAGGGGCGCATGGAATAATCATCCCGAAGCGCAGAGCGGTGGGACTTACCGAGACGGTTGCAAAGGCTTCTGCGGGGGCTATAGAATATATGCCTGTTGCAAAGGTTGTGAACATAGCGCAGACTCTGGAGAGTCTCAAGGCGCGCGGTATCTGGGTAGCGGCCTGCGATATGGGAGAGCATATGTATTATGATGCGAACCTGACGGGCCCGATGGCGCTTGTTGTAGGCGCTGAAGGCGAAGGAATATCGAGGCTTGTGAAGGAAAAATGCGACTATGTTGTATCGATTCCGATGCTGGGGCGCATTTCGTCGCTGAATGCTTCGAATGCGGCGGCAATACTGATATATGAAATCTGCAAGCAGAGACTGCTCAGCCAAAAGGCAGAGTGATTTTTTCTAAATGTGTCTCAAATCAAAGAAAAGGGGTAGACTGTGATAAAGGACTACAATGATTTCACTGACGAAGAACTGGTGGAAATATCCGTTTCCGGCGATTCGGATGCAAAGGAATATCTGATCAGGAAGTATATGTCCGAGGTTCGTAGCAAGGCGCGACTCTATTTTATCATGGGTGGAGATGCCGAGGATGTGGTCCAGGAGGGCATGATAGGCATTCTGAAAGCGATTCACGCCTATGACGAGAGCAGAGGTGTGCCATTTCATGCGTTTATGAACATGTGCGTTAACAGGCAGATTTACACGGCCATTGAAAGTGCGGGCAGATTGAAGAATGCCCCGCTGAACGATTTTGCATCGCTTACGACATCTGAAGGCGAGACAAATCCGGATGTGGCGAACATCAGGTGCGGCTTTGAGAGTCAGCCTGAGGAACTGCTAATATATAAGGATATGGTCGATGACCTGATAAATAATGCTGAAAAGCTGTTTGGACCGCTGGAATTGCAGGTCTGGAAGGAGTATCTGAGAGGCAAAGATTATAATGAGATTGCCAAAACGCTCGGCAAGTCGCCAAAGGCTGTGGATAACGCCATCCAGCGCATCAAGAAAAAGATTACGGGGTATTTGAATTGTTGACATTTCAAGCAGGATGTTGTATTATATTCTCGGTATGCTGACAAGCTGCCTTAGCTCAGTCGGTAGAGCGCATCCTTGGTAAGGATGAGGTCGGCAGTTCAAGTCTGCTAGGTAGCTCCAATTTAACTTTGAAACCAAACACACTTATAATTTAAGGAGGAGAAAGAAAGAAAATGGCAAAAGCTAAGTTTGAAAGAACCAAGCCGCATATTAATATCGGTACAATCGGTCACGTAGACCACGGTAAGACAACTCTTACAGCAGCTATCACAAAGACTCTTTATCAGAGATATCATCTGGGCGAATTCGTAGCATTCGATCAGATCGATAAGGCACCAGAAGAAAGAGAAAGAGGAATCACAATTTCCACAGCACACGTAGAGTATGAGACACCAAACAGACACTATGCTCACGTAGACTGCCCGGGACATGCTGACTATGTAAAGAACATGATTACCGGTGCTGCACAGATGGATGGAGCAATCCTGGTAGTAGCAGCAACAGATGGTCCAATGCCACAGACAAGAGAGCACATCCTGCTTTCCCGTCAGGTAGGCGTACCTTACATCATCGTATTCCTCAACAAGTGTGATATGGTAGATGATGACGAGCTTCTCGACCTGGTAGAGATGGAAGTAAGAGAACTCCTCGACGAGTATGACTTCCCTGGCGATGACACACCAATCATCCGCGGATCCGCACTTATGGCACTCGAAAATCCTGAAGGCCCATGGGGCGACAAGATTATCGAGCTGTTCGAAGCAGTAGATAGCTACATTCCTGAACCAAAGAGAGACAACGACAAGCCATTCCTGATGCCAGTAGAGGACGTATTCTCCATCACAGGCCGTGGTACAGTAGCAACAGGCCGTGTAGAAAGAGGTATCCTTAAGGTAGGCGACGAAGTAGAAATCGTAGGACTTACAGAGGAAAAGAGAAAGGTTGTTGTAACTGGCGTTGAGATGTTCAGAAAGCTCCTCGACGAAGCAGAAACAGGCGACAACATCGGTGCACTCCTTCGTGGCGTACAGAGAAACGAAATCGAAAGAGGACAGGTACTCTGCGCACCGGGAACAATTCACCCACACACAAAGTTCAAGGGTGAAGTATACGTACTGAAGAAGGAAGAAGGTGGCCGTCATACTCCATTCTTCAATGGATACAGACCACAGTTCTACTTCAGAACAACAGACGTAACAGGCGATCTCCAGTTACCTGAAGGTACAGAGATGTGCATGCCTGGAGATAACATCACAATGACTATCTCCCTGATCACACCAATCGCTATCGAAGAAGGACTCCGCTTCGCTATTCGTGAAGGCGGCAGAACAGTAGGTTCCGGCGTTGTAACTGAAATCATCGAGTAGTGACTTGTTTTGGCGCCTTGCGGTGACCAAGCACACAACACAAACACAAAGAGCAGCTCTTGCGAGCTGCTCTTTTTTCGTTCCCACGGCGCTCATGGTCTTACACTTGCCCCATGGCATCGTGGGCCGCATCACATTTTCCTGCGCCCAGGCATGCGGCAGGCTACTTCGGCTGCTGCAGTAGCATCCGAGACCACGGCTCTCGCCTGGTGCGGGCTATACGCAGCGGTACTAAGCTCTTGCTTCGCTACCGCTAGCAAATCGCTAAGTGCCGGCTACCCGCAACGGTCTCTGCTCCTCCTGCAGCCCCCTCGCCACACGCCGCAGCACAAAATCACAGCGTCATGTAAATATGACGAAAAACCTCAGGTTTATGCTTGGGGCATTTTATTGCGCCCAGGCAGACGGCAGGCTCTCTCGGGCTGCTCCGAGAGCCCCGCGCTGCCGGCGAGCCTTCGCACAGCTCGGGCGGCAGCTATGTGGCGAGGGCTGTCGGCATAGCAGCCCCGGGGCGGAACAAGAAGGAGCCCCGTTCCACCATCCGCTCATGGCAAACCCTTCCCCCACGACGTGCGTGGCAGGGCTATTTTGCATATACCTAACACATTCGTATCCACCGGCTCTACTTGCCCCCATAACGCGTGTGGAGGGGACTATTTAACTGGAAGAAAAAGTAAAAGTGGTTTAGAGCGCAAAATGGCTTATTTTTACCACAAAAAACAGCAAAAATCCGCAAATTTCGCGGCTAAAAGTGGCAAACAAGAATAAAATCATCCGTTTTACCATAGGCATAGGCTGAAAAGCGCCTCAAAACGGCGAATTTAGTGGTAAAGAATAATAAAAACATCGATTTTACCACAGATGAAAGATGCAAAGCTATTCAAACCAACGTATTTAGTGGTAGAGAGAATTAAAAACACTCTTTCTTACCACAGGCAATCATAATTTCTAATGACGAACCACCGACTTTACACATGGGGGGGTATTTACTGCGGGTTGTATTTGAACCCGCTATTCTGTATAATATAGAAAATATAGTTCCGCAGGAAAAAGAGGGCAAAAATGAATCTGTTCGATATTATGGGGCCGGTGATGGTAGGCCCGTCGAGCTCCCACACAGCGGGAGCTGTAAAAATTGGATATGCTGCGATGAAGCTTCTAAAGGAGCCCGTAAAAAAAGCTGATATTTTGCTGCACGGCTCATTCCTTTTAACAGGCAAAGGCCATGGCACGCCGCAGGCGCTTCTCGCCGGAGTGCTCGGCATGCAGACCGATGATGAAAGAATTCCCAAAAGCGAAGAAGTTGCGCGTGAGAGAGGCATAGAGTACAGCTTTGGTGCAGTGGAACTAAAGGATGCCCATGCTAACTCGGTGCTTTTAAAGCTTGAAGGCGAGTCGGGAAAGCACATAGAGGTTGTGGGCGAATCTCTCGGAGGCTCACGCATCAACATTGCGCAGGTGAATGGTCATATTACCAATTTCAGTGGCGAGTATAATACCCTTATCGTAAACAATGCGGATCGTCCGGGCTGCGTGGCCGAAATATCCAGCTTGCTTGAACGCGAAAATGTCAACATCGCGCAAATGAAGCTAAACCGTGAATCACGCGGCGGACATGCAATTATGGTTTTCGAGTGCGACCAGGAAATTTCGAAAGAGGCACTCAGCTGGATCGAAAAACAGCCGGGCATCGAGAGGGTTATCTACTATAGCTTGAACTCGTAGCGGATGGCTACGCTACGTTATGAAGAAAAGCGATGTAAAAAGCTGAGTCGCAGAAAAGAAAAAAGGGCCGATACATGAATAGATGAGAAGCGATGAGATGAGAAGCGACGAGATGCGAAAGGGAAGAATATGAGTTTCAAACTACTTGAAGATATAGTGGGTATCTGCAAAAAAGAAAACAAGCCATTCTGGCGTGTCATAATGGAAGAAAACTGCAACGAGCAGGCGATGTCCGAAAGCGAATGCTACGAACAAATGAAGGGACTTCTTACTGCGATGCGGCACGCTGACGAAAACTACGACGGTGGCACACGCTCTGTAAGCGGGATGGCCGGCGGCATGGGTGAAAAACTAGCCTCCTACGGTGGAAGCAAAGATTCGCTCCTTGGCGCATTTCTTGAAAAGGCCACAGAAAAGGCGGTGAAGATGGCAGAATCCAACGCCTGCATGAAGTGCATCGTGGCGGCGCCTACGGCAGGGTCCTGCGGCATTATTCCGGCAAGCCTTCTGGCCTACGGCGAGTACCGTAGCGCCCCGGAGGATAGGCTTGTCGAGGCACTCTTTGTGGCAGGCGGCATCGGCGAGGTCTATGCCAACAGTGCAAGCATTGCGGGTGCGGCGGGAGGCTGCCAGGCCGAGATTGGTGTGGCGGCATCGATGTCTGCCGGGGCACTTGCTTATCTTGAGGGCGGTGATGCTGAGTGCATCGTGCATGCGGCGGCGCTTGCGATGAAGAGCCTTATGGGGCTTACATGTGACCCGGTGGCGGGGCTTGTCGAAGTCCCATGTATAAAGCGTAACGCATCAGGCGTGATGGTTGCGGTGGGCAGCGCTCATATGGCACTTGCGGGACTCAGGAGCGCGATACCGCCGGACCAGGTGGTTGATGCGATGCGCAGAGTAGGCAATATGATGTCGGAAAGCCTCAAAGAAACCAGTCTTGGCGGGCTTGCGACCTGCCCTGCGGCCAGAGCGGTTGCGGAAAAGATGTCAGGTGGTGAAGGAAAATAATCAGTGCAGCTATCTCTAATTGGAGGTAGCTGCTTTTAGCTTCTTTTTGCCCCGATTCACATTGTAATGCGCTGCGAATTTCGGTATAATGTAAAGGTATATTTATGGTACGGAGTTAGGGTTATAATAAATAAATCGAGAGATAAAACAGTCGGATAGGAGCTGCAAAATGCAGAATAATGCGCTTGACGCAAGAAAAGAATATAAAGAAGGCCTCATCTCAATAATTTTCTGTCAGGTTTGGTGGGGCGTCATGCCGATATACTGGCACTGGCTACGCCCGATAGGCTCAGATGTCATTATCTTTTACAGAATACTGACAGTCGCGCTCATTTGTTTCGCCTTGGCGGTATTCAAATACGGAAAGGATACTTTACTGGAGCCTCTGAAGGACAAAAAGACTCTATGCAAATACATAATAGCGGGCGTGCTGATTACCGCAAACTGGTCTATATACATTTGGGCGGTTAATGCCGACCTCGTAATTCAGACCTGCATAGGCTATTATATCGAGCCTGTAGTAATCTGCCTCTTCGGAACGTTGCTGTTCAAAGAAAAGATGGGCAAGATGAAACTCACCGCACTCATTTTCGCGATAATCGCGGTGATTTATATCCTCATCTATTACAGACAGTTCCCGGGGATTGCACTCAGCCTCGCATTCACATTCTCGATATATGCGGCAATCAAAAAGGACATGAAAAAGCCACCGCTGATCTCACTTCTCTACGAGACTGTTTTCTTTGCGCCGATCGCGCTAGGAGTAATCATATGGATGGAGTGCACCGGCCATGGCGCGCTTGCTCAGGTTGGGGCAGCCGGCACGGGAGAGATGTATAAATACTTCCTGATGCTGCTGTGCGGGGCTTTCACTGCTCTGCCACTCGGACTATATGCGAATGCCAACAATAAAGTGAATATGTTCCTGTTGGGCGTTTCGGCTTATCTTTCGACTACGATTGCGCTGGCCCTCAGCATATGGGTATTCCGCGAGCCTTTCGACCGCGGTCAGCTAATCGCATTCATATTTATCTGGATTGGACTCGTATTCTTTACTTTAGGCGAATACCGTTCCTACAAAACAATCGCTAAAACAGCATAATCAAGGGCAGACCTGTCCCCAAATTGGAATTTTCGCCAAATTGGTGCCTGTCCCCAAATTGGAAAAGGATAATACATGGACTACTTAGAACGACTCAACGACAAACAAAAAGAGGCGGTGCTTCAGACGGAAGGACCGCTGCTCGTGCTTGCGGGCGCAGGCTCGGGAAAGACCAGCATGATGACATGCCGCATAGCATACCTCATAAACGAGAAAGGTGTAAGCCCTTACAACATCCTCGCCGTAACCTTCACAAACAAGGCAGCGGGCGAGATGCGCGACAGGGTAGACAGCATACTCTCCGAAATCAGGGGCGGCTTTACAACACAGAATATGTGGATAGCCACCTTCCACTCGGCGTGCCTGAGAATCCTCAGGATGCATGCGGACATCCTCGGCTATGACAAGGACTTTGTCGTTTACGATACCACCGATCAAAAGACCGTAATCAAGCAGGTAATAAAGGACCTGAACATCGACGACAAAAAATATTCGGTTCAATATCTTCTATCGGTAATAGGCGATTGCAAAGAAAAATGCTGGGGTCCGGAGGACTACATAAAGCATATGGGCGAGGACTTCCGCACCAAAATCATACACGGTGCATACGCAGCCTACGAAGCCACGCTTCGCAAAAACAATGCAATGGATTTCGACGACCTGCTGATAAACGCAGTTCGCGTCTTTGAACGCGACGAGGCGGTACTTCTCAAGTACCAAAACCGCTTCCGCTACATAATGGTCGACGAGTATCAGGATACCAACGCGATTCAGTACAGGTTCATAAAGCTGCTTGCCGATGCGCATAATAACATCTGCGTAGTAGGCGATGACGACCAGTGCATCTACGAGTGGCGAGGCGCAGATATCCGCAACATCCTTGATTTCGAACGCGACTTTAAGGGTGCAAAGGTTATCAAGCTCGAGCAGAACTATCGCTCCTACGGCAACATCCTCGATGCGGCGCACTCCGTCATTTCCCACAATCGCGGCAGAAAGGACAAAAAGCTCTGGACCACAAAGGAAAAGGGCGACCGCGTCAGATACCATCAGGCGGACGATGAACGCGACGAGGCGAGATACGTAGCAAGTGAAATCAGTTTCCGCATGAAGGCAGGCGAAAAGAGAGAAACACCGCTTAAATTCGGAGACTTCGCCGTGCTCTACCGCACAAATGCGCAGTCACGTATCTTTGAAGAAATCCTGAGCCGCATGGGCATACCTTGCAAGGTTGTCGGAAATGTAGGCTTCTACGATAGAAAAGAAATAAAGGACGTCATGTCGTACCTGAGACTGATTCAGAATCCAAAGGACGATGTGGCGCTTGAAAGAATCATAAATGAGCCAAAGCGCGGTGTCGGTGATGTGACGCTTACCAGGCTCAAAGAGTGGGCGGCAGAGCGCGAAATGAGCCTTCTGGAGCTTCTCGGCGACGAAATGGTGCGCGCTGGGCTGAAGGGAAAGGCTTATGCGGCGGTGACCGATCTGGTAAATATGCTGACGGGCTATCACGACGCAATCGGCGAAGTTGATCTTCTCGAAATGTACGACGGAGTGCTGGCGAAGTCGGGGTATCTGAAGGCACTGCAGGATGCCGCCACCATCGAAGCGGAGGGCCGCATCGAGAACATCCTCGAGCTTAGGTCCGCCATCGAAGACTTCAAAAAAGAAATGCCGGAGGGCACACTTTCTGACTTCCTCGAGGGCAAGGCTCTGGCTTCCGACAGCGACAAGCTGCCAAGCGGCGAGGAAGCCGAAAACGCCGACAAGGTTCTGCTCATGACGATGCACACCGCGAAGGGGCTGGAGTTTCCGGTAGTCTTCATGCCGGGGCTCGAGCAGGGACTGTTCCCGGGCTGGCGCGCGATGGACAGAGAAGACGGCCTTGAGGAGGAACGCAGACTTTGCTACGTCGGCATGACGCGCGCAAAGGAAAAGCTGATTATGACAAGCGCGAGAATGCGTACCCTCTACGGAAAGACCGACTACACGCAGGAATCATGCTTCCTCCGCGAGATAGGTTCCGAGTTTATCGAAGGGGACGGTCTCGACCATAGCAGTGCAAGCCGCGCAATGAAGCAGAGCGCATTCCGCGACGGCTATGCTGAAAACCCGGCGCCACAATCGCCTTTCAAGGGTGGCATCAGCTATGTTCAGCGCCAGGTGATGGCAAAGGCGGCAGGCGGCGGACCGGAGCTTGCGGTCGGAGATATCGTTTCGCATGCGAAGTTTGGCCGCGGAGAGGTTACGGAAGTTGATGAAAAGACAGTTACGGTGGTATTCGAATCCGAGGGCAGGAAAAAGCTTGCTCGCGGAGTAGCGCCGATTAAAAAGCTGGAATCATAGATTTAATCACAGGATATGGAAAGAGAAAAAAACATTTCAAGAATGAAGGAGCTCACCGCAAGGCTTGATGAGGCGGCACGTGCTTACTACAGCGAGAGCCGTGAAATCATGAGCAACTTTGAATACGATGCGCTCTACGACGAGCTGGCTGCTCTTGAAAAGGAGACAGGCACAGTGCTTGCAGGCAGCCCGACGGTCCGCGTGGGCTACGAGGTGCTGTCGGAGCTTCCGAAGGAGCGTCATGCTTCCCGCATGCTGTCGCTCGACAAGACCAAGGAAGTGGCGGCGCTGCAGGAGTGGCTAGGCAACCACAAGGGCCTTCTTTCGTGGAAAATGGACGGCCTCACAATAGTTCTCACCTACGAAAACGGCAGTCTCGCAAAGGCGGTTACGCGCGGAAACGGCGAAATCGGTGAGGTTGTGACTCCGAATGCGAGGTTTTTCGAAAACCTGCCGCTGACGATTCCTTACAAGGGAAAGCTCATAGTGCGCGGCGAGGCGGTCATAAAATATTCGGATTTTGAAAAGATAAACGACGGCATCACGGACAATGATGCAAAATACAAAAATCCGCGCAATCTGTGTGCGGGTACGGTGCGCCAGCTCGACACATCAGTCACCGCAAAGCGCCATGTGAACGTGTTCATATTTGCGCTGGTCAGCGCCGAGGAGGCTCAGAGCACATCCGACGGGCAAATCAGTATGTTCTCCGCTGACGAAAAAGGCGATGCACTCCCGGGAGACAGCCGCGAGGCGCAGTTTGAAGCCTTAAAAAAGCTTGGCTTTGAGGTTGTCGAATACAGGGCAGTTGGCGGTAGCGCGGAGCTTCCTGAGGCTGTCAACTATTTCTCAAAGGCAATAGAGAGCAACGACTTCCCAAGCGACGGTCTGGTTCTCATTTACGACGACATCGAATACGGAAGGTCCCTCGGACAGACGGCAAAGTTTCCGCGCGATGCGATTGCGTTTAAGTGGCGTGATGAAATCCGCGAAACGAGGCTTACGGAAATCGAGTGGTCCGCGAGCAGGACAGGTCTGATAAACCCTGTCGCAATCTTTGAACCAGTGGAGCTCGAAGGTACGACGGTAAGCCGTGCGTCGGTGCACAATGTCAGCATTGTAAAGGAATTAAAGCTCGGAATAGGCGATACAATTACGGTCTACAAGGCAAATATGATAATTCCGCAAATTGCGGAGAACCTCACCAAATCGGGCACTCTCGATATCCCAAAGAAGTGCCCTGTCTGTGATGCGCCTACAGAAATCAAAAAGGATGCGGACACAGAGGTCCTCATCTGCACAAATCCGGATTGCCCGGCAAAGCATGTAAAGCGCTTTGAACATTTTGTGAGCCGCGACTGCATGAACATCGACGGCATCAGCGAGGCTACTGCCGAGAGGCTGATTGCGGCGGGCGTGTTGCACGAACCTGCGGATCTTTTCAGGCTTTCTGAGCACAGGGACATAATTGTAAAGCTAGAAGGCTTCAAGGATAAGTCCTTTGAAAATATGCTCGAAGCGGCAAAGAAGGCTTCACACACCACTCCGGCCAGACTCCTTAATGCGCTCGGAATCGAGGGTATCGGCACAGCCAACGCAAAAGTGATTGCGAAGGCGGCGGGGAATGACTGGGAAAGGCTTCGGAGCCTTACGAAGGAGGAGCTGCTAAAGATAAGCGGGGTGGGCGATGTGCTTGCCGACAACTATGTCGCATTCTTTAGCGATGTGAAAAACAAAGCCGAGGTGGAGCACCTGACAGAGGTTTTAACCTTTGAGGAGCAAAGCGCCGATGCGGGGGATAACCTGCTCGAAGGCAAAACCTTTGTAATAACGGGCAGCCTCGAATCTTTTGGAAACCGTAAAGAGCTCCAGGAGCTGATTGAAAGCCGCGGAGGGAAGGTGGCGGGTTCTGTTTCGGCAAAGACGAGCTATCTTATAAACAATGACAATATGTCGGGCAGCACCAAAAACAAAACCGCCAAAAGTCTGGGCGTTCCGATTATCACGGAAGCGGAGTTTTTGGAAATGCTGAAATAAATGCGGAGGACAGGCTTGAAAAGTATTATTTCCTTTGTGCTGGCTATGCAGCTGCTTTTTCAGCCGCTTACGGGGCTGGCGGATATAAACGATAAAAGCTTCATATACGAGCATTCACCGGAGATATTTGTTGACTACACAAAGCCTCATGAGCTTACTGACACTGAAAAGGCGTATGTGGCGCATGCGGGCGGAGTGCTCATGGGCATGACGGGGCTTAACTGCCTGGAGGCGGTGGAGAAAAGCTATGCAAGGGGCTTTCGCCTGATTGAGATGGACATTCTCTTTACCGAGGATGATGTGCCTGTAATGTATCACGCCTGGGACGGTGATAATGCCAGACTTTTTGGAAAGAAACCGTTTACGGTCTATTCGAGTGAAGAGTTTAAAAGCTTCAAAATGGTTTATCTCTGGCATCAGCTGACGCTCGACCAGATGGTGACCTATATGTGCACCAGATTTCCCGAGATGTATCTCGTGACGGATACAAAGGGAAACAACTATTATCTGATGAATGTGCTGAAAGAGCGCTATCCCGGCATGGAAAAGCGCTTTATCGTCCAGGTCTATACCAGGGATGAATACGAATATGCCGTGCAAAAGGGCTTCCCGAACATCATTTATACGCTTTACCGTACCGATGATACAAAGGAGCAGGTGCTGGACTTCTGCAGGAAAAATAAAGTCTATGCGATAACGACATATTCGGACTGGATGGACGACAATTTCCCGGAAACGCTGAACGCAATGGGTGTGTATACATACATCCATACTGTTCATAATCCGCGGGAATACCAAATAGTTAAATCTCATCTTTATCAGGGCATTTACACCGACGGACTATTTGATGTAAACAGTTGACTTTGAGTCCGCCGGGCCATATAATAATATCAGCAAAGTGCCCTTTACAAGTTCCGTTTAGTGTAGATTGGGGTCCTGTGCAATAGGACGCCGCGAACCTTGTCAGGTCCGGAAGGAAGCAGCAATAAGCGACCGATCCTATGTGCCACAGACAAGCCTCTTTCTGGACTGGCGGAGCTTGTAAAGGGCACTGCCCTATGCAATTAATTGAGGTGCAATATGTACAAGGCCTTGTATCGGGAATTCCGCCCCGAAACCTTTGAAGAGGTCCTCGGGCAGGAACACATAGTAAAGATACTCAAAAATCAATTAGCGACGCATTCGGTGAGCCATGCCTATCTGTTCTGCGGGACCAGAGGCACGGGCAAAACCACTATGGCGAGACTCCTCGCAAAGGGTGTAAACTGCCTCAGTCCGCACGAGGACGGCGGTCCGTGTGGGGAATGTGAAAACTGCCGCAGTATTCAGGAAGGAAAATTTCTCGACGTAATCGAAATCGACGCAGCTTCAAACAACGGCGTTGATAACATTCGCGAGCTGCGCGAAAGCGTCAAATATCCGCCTGCGGTCGGAGGCAAAAAGGTCTACATCATAGACGAAGTCCACATGCTTTCCGCAGGGGCCTTTAACGCGCTTCTGAAGACTCTCGAAGAGCCGCCGGAGCATGTTATGTTCGTGCTCGCGACCACAGAGCCGCAAAAGCTCCTCGCGACCATCCTTTCGCGCTGCATGCGTCTCGACTTCAAGCGCGTCACCGAAAAGGTTCTCGTCAGAGGCATGGGCGAGATCTGCTCGCGCAAGGGCATTGACGTCGACGAAGACGCACTTCGCCTGATTGCGACAAATGCAGACGGCTCGGTCAGAGACGGGCTTTCGATTCTCGACCAGTGCCTTGCTACCGGCGACAAGCACATCACCAGGGCAGAGATTGCTTCCTACCTCGGCACCACCGGCGAGGAAGCCTTCATCGAGCTGACAGAGATAGTGCGGCAGGGCAGAGTATCTGATGCCCTTCTTCTAGTAGACAAGATTTTAGACGATGGCAAGGACGTTCGCCAGTTCATGAAGGACTGGCTCGGCCACTACCGTAATCTGATGATAACAAAGTTCCTGAAGTCGCCCGAAGACGTGCTCGGCATGTCGCTCGAAAATATTGAGCGTCTGCGCGCACAGTCCGACGTTTTGGACATGCAGGAAATTAATAATGCGATAATAGAGCTTTCACACACGCTTTCGGATGCACGCTGGTCCACCCAGCCGAGGATACTGCTCGAGCTTTGTACGGTAAAGCTTGCAACCGGCGGAGCCTTTGGAAAGGCAGCACCTGCACCTGCTGTGGCACCTGCCACTGCGTCTGTTTTGGCAGCTTCCGAGCCAAAGCCGGCTCCGGCTCCGGCGCCCGCTGCAGCTACAGCGCCCGCTGCGGCGCCGATACCGGCACCCGCAAGCGGTGACTATGATCTTGACGAGATATGGCTTCGCGTATTTGAAGAGGGCGAAAGCACCAGAGCCAGCTTTAACCTGCTCAGGACCAAATCGTCGCTCGAAAAGATCAGTGAGGACAAGTTCTACGTTGCGGTTGAGAATAAATTCTCGGGTAAATATGTCTTTGAAAACAGAGATACCTTGGAAGAGCTGATGCAGCGCTTCACAGGGAGACCTCTAAAGCTTGAGTGCATGGTGCGCACAGCTGCAGAGGCTAAAAATGAGGCTTCGCCCGAACAGATGAAGGCAGACCTCGAGGCTATGACAGGAATAGATATTGAATTAAAATAAAAAGTAAAAGGAGAATATACAAATGGGAAAAGGAATGAAAGCCGGTAAGAGACCGAATCCGAACAAGGGAATGGGCGGCGGAAATATGCAAAAGCAGCTCGCTCAGGTGCAGGCTATGCAGCGTAAAATGGAAGAGGTACAGGCTCAGGTAGAAGAAATGACCACATCTGCCACATCAGGCGGCGGTGCCGTAAATGTTACGGTAAACGGCGCACATCAGATGGTCGCTATTGAGCTCAAGCCGGAAATTGTAGATCCTGACGATATCGAAATGCTTCAGGACCTCATTCTCACAGCTACAAATGAAGCCCTGCGCCAGATGGATGAAATTGCGGAAAGCGAGATGGGAAAGGTAACCGGCGGACTCAATCTGCCATTCTAAAGTATATATAATATGATGAAAAATTATGCACAGCCTTTAGAAAATTTGATAAAAGAGCTCTCCAAGCTGCCGGGAATAGGCGGAAAGAGCGCACAGAGACTGGCTTTTCACATACTGAGCCTCGACGAGGACAGGGTGATCGCGCTCGCAGACAGCATCAGGGATGCCAAAGAAAAGATGAAATACTGTCCTTGCTGCGGCAATCTGACTGACAAGGATATCTGCGATATCTGTGCGGACGAGACGAGGGACAAACGTGTAATCTGTGTGGTTGAAAGTCCGCGCGATGTCTATGCGATGGAGAGAATCAGAGAGTACAAAGGGACTTACCATGTGCTTCACGGCGCCATCTCGCCGATGGAGGGCATAGGCCCCGATGACATAAACCTGAAATCCCTGATTGTGCGCCTTCAGCAAGGTGATGCCGAGGAAGTCATCCTCGCTACAAATCCCACAATCGAGGGTGAGGCGACGGCTATGTATATAGCCAGGCTGATAAAGCCGGCGGGCATACGCGCCAGTCGCATAGCCCACGGAATCCCTGTGGGGGGCGATCTTGAATATGCCGATGAGGTCACTCTTCTCAAGGCCATGGAGGGACGCAGAGACCTGTAAAAAATGTACGCCGAACGGTACAAAAAACCGTTCGGATTTTTTTTGATGATTTTTTCACAATCGACCTTATTTTCCTTGAAATTACATAATATTTGCGTTATAATACTTTCGGGTATCTCTATGCCCAAAAAACTTTTATAGGAGGATTAAATGAGCACTATTTTTTTCTTGATTTTATTCCCATTGATAGTTGCTATTGCTCTGTTAATCTTCAAGACTGACGCTGTAAGAGACGTAATCGTAAAGATTTCCGCAGCTGTTATCGCTGCCGGATCAATCGTCCTCGCAGTACAGAACTTCAGTGAAGGCGGTCAGATGTACGACTTCGAATCCGAAGCAATCGGAACCATAATGATGGTAATCGAAGTAATCCTGGCTGTAATCATCTTTGTGCTTGGTTGCAAGCACAAGAAGTATCTGGTGCCGGTTCTTGCATGTATCCAGACCCCGTTAATGGTTTGGTTTGAGCTCAAGCACGGTCATGAAATTGAAGTTATGCACAATATGTATTTGGACAGACTTTCAATCATCATGGCTCTCGTCATTGGCATCGTTGGTAGCCTTATCTGCGTATACGCATGCGGCTACATGAAGGACTTCCAGCATCACGAGCCGGAAGGTGCAAAGGACAGAAGACCTTGGTTCTTCTTCCTCATGTTCGTATTCCTTTCAGCAATGTTCGGAATCGTAACCTGCAACAATCTCGTTTGGATGTTCTTCTTCTGGGAGATTACAACTCTCTGTTCCTTCTTCCTCATCGGTTACACCCGCACGGAAGAGGCTACAAACAATTCATTCAGACAGTTAATCCTGAACCTGGTTGGTGGACTCGCATTTGCATGTGGTATCGTAGTTCTCGGCTGTATGTACGGAACTATCGAGCTCGATGTGCTCATCAGCTACGGAACAGCAGGCATGGGTGCATTCGTTGTCATCCCTGCTGCTTGCCTCGCACTCGCAGGCCTCACAAAGGCTGCTCAGATGCCGTTCCACAGCTGGCTGCTTGGCGCTATGGTAGCACCTACGCCTACATCAGCACTGCTCCACTCATCCACAATGGTTAAGGCTGGCGTATTCCTTATCTTAAAGCTTGCTCCGGTTCTCGGCTTCAATATCGCAGGTCTCATGGTAATGCTCATTGGTGGCATCACCTTCACACTTGCTTCATTTGCAGCTATTTCCCAGAGCAACGCAAAGAGAGTACTCGCATATTCAACCATCGCAAACTTAGGCTTAATCTGCATCTGCGGCGGCGTTGGCTCCGAAGCGGCAGTATGGGCAGGCATCATGCTTCTCATCTTCCATGCAGTTACTAAGTCTCTCATGTTCCTTTGCGTTGGTACTGCAGAGCACCATATCGGATCCAGAAACATCGAAGACATGGACGGTCTCTTCGGCCGCATGCCAAAGCTCGCAAAGCTGATGATGATCGGTATCTCCGGTATGTTCGTAGCTCCTCTTGGCATGCTCATTTCAAAGTGGGCTGCTATGGTTACATTCGTTGACTCCGGTAACTTCGTGCTTGTAGCAGCTATATGCTTCGGTAGTGCAGCAACTGCATTCTACTGGACAAAGTGGCTCGGCAAGCTCTCAGCTATCGTTGCAAACAGAGAAAACGTTGAGGGTACAGTTCACGGTGACGAGAGATTCGTTCACTTCACACTGGCAATCCTGGCAGTTGTTATCTGCCTGATCTTCCCTCTCGTTTCAAAGGCAATCGTTGTTCCTTATATCGTTGGTGTATTTGGCGCAACAGAAGCTGTTGCAGCACTTTCATCAAGCAACCTCGCTATCATGTGCATCATGCTGGCTGCAGTTATCCTGATGGTAGTACTGTTCTTCGGCAAGACATCAAAGAAGATCGTTCCGCTTTACATGGCCGGTGCAAACACAGGCGACAACCTCCACTACATGGGTTCCATGCAGACTCCTATGGAGCAGTCCCTCAGAAACTGGTATATGGACAGCTGGTTCGGTGAGAGCAAGATGAATATCCTCGGACTGGCATCGACTATCTCGATCCTTCTCGTAGTATTCGCAATGCTCTTCGCAACAGTGATAGGAGGTTTAATGTAATGGTAAAGATGATTATTTGCGTAGTTGCATACCTTATCCTTGCACCATTCGTTGGTGGCCTTCTCGCTGGTATTGACCGTATAATTTCTGCAAGAATGCAGGGTAGAAAAGGTCCTTCCGTACTTCAGCCTTTCTATGATGTGCTGAAGCTCACAGAAAAGGAAAAGATCACTGTAAATAACGTACAGGATTTCTACATCGTATGCTTCTTTATATTTATTCTTGTTACAGGATGCTTGTTCTTCGCCGGCCAGGATCTCCTGCTGGTTATCTTCACACTGTCCTTAGCAAGCACATTCCTCATCGTAGGCGCTTTCTCTTCAGGATCGGCTTATGCAACACTTGCTGCTGAAAGAGAACTCCTGCAGATGATGGCTTACGAGCCAATGGTACTTATCGCTGCTATCGCATTCTACCTCCACGCAGGTAGCTTCAAGGTAAGCGATATCCTCGTAGCTGATCGTATGGGATTCCCTTATATGGTAGCTGCTTTCATCGGCTTCGTATTCATTCTGACTATCAAGTTCAGAAAAGCACCATTTGACCTGTCAATGTCCCACCATGCTCATCAGGAACTGGTTGGCGGTCTCAAGACCGAATTCTCCGGCACTACTTTAGCGCTGGTAGAGGCAGCTCACTGGTATGAAAACGTAATGCTCCTCGGTTTTGTATTCCTGTTCTTCACAAACGGAACTGTTGCCGGCGCTGTAATCGGCGTTGTAGTTTGCCTTGCAACCTACTTCCTCGAAATCGTTATCGGTAACTCTTTCGCTAGAATGAAGTGGCCTGTAGCGCTCAAGTCAGCATGGCTTGTTGCTATCACCTTCGGAATGGCAAATATCGTATTCTTGTATTTTAACTAAGGAGGTGTGAAATATGTCATATGTAACAAAGTCTCCATGGATCATTCACTATGACGGATCCAGCTGCAACGGTTGCGACATCGAAGTATTGGCATGTCTTACACCAATGTATGACGTAGAGCGTTTTGGTATTATCAACACAGGTAATCCAAAGCACGCTGATATTTTCCTGGTAACAGGCTCAGTAAATGCTCAGAACGAATCTGTTGTTAGACAGATTTATGAGCAGATGCCTGAACCAAAGGTAGTCGTAGCAATCGGTATCTGCGCTAACAACGGCGGTATCTTCAGAGAATGCTACAACATCAAGGGCGGTGTTGATACAGTTATTCCTGTAGATGTATATGTTCCGGGCTGCGCAGCAAGACCTGAAGCAATCATCGATGGCGTAGTTAAGGGCCTCGGCGTACTCGCTGAAAAGAGAGCCGCTATGGACGTTAAGGAAGCTATCCCAACAAATACAGCAAAGGAGGAAGCATAGCATGTCTGAAAAGAAATTTATGATTCAGAATTTCGAACAGGTAGAAGCTTCCAACCTTCTGCCAAGAGTAAGAGAGATGTTCGAAGGCGGCTATCGTCTCGGTCAGGCTTGTGCTACAAAGCAGGCTGACGGCAACATCTTTGTACTCTATTCATTCGACAAAGATCACGTACTTTATAACTTAAAGGTTAATGTTCCATCAAATCTGGAGCTCCAGAGCATCACTGATGACTACTGGCCGGCATTCATCTATGAAAACGAGATGCATGACCTCTTCGGAATTACCTTCAAGCACCTGGCACTGGATTATCAGGGCAAGTTCTTCAAGGTATCCACTCCAACACCATGGAACCCACAGAACTAGGAAAGCGAGGTAGACAAATGGGTAAAAGAACTATTATTCCTTTCGGACCTCAGCATCCGGTTCTGCCGGAACCGGTTCATCTCGACCTCGTAATGGAAGACGAAAAAGTCGTTGACGTTATCCCTTCCATCGGATATATCCACAGAGGTCTTGAAAAGCTCGTAGAGAAGAAAGAATATACCGAAATGGTATATGTAATTGAAAGAATTTGCGGTATCTGTTCATTCGGACACGGCTGGGGCGCATCTGCAGTACTTGAAGGTGCACTCGGTATCGAAGCTCCTGCAAGAGCACAGTACCTCAGAACAATCTGGCACGAACTCTCCAGAGTACACTCCCACCTGCTTTGGCTCGGACTCTTGGCCGACGGTTTCGGCTTTGACTCCCTGTTCATGCACTGCTGGAGAATCAGAGAGCACGTACTGGATCTCTTTGAAAAGACAACAGGCGGCAGAGTAATCTTCTCCGTATGTAAGGTAGGCGGCGTTCGCAAGGACATCGATGCTATGACATTAAAGGAAATCGTAGATACTCTGAACTCCTTAAAGCCTGAAATCGAGGAAGTAGCAGAAGTATTCCGCAAGGACGCTTCCTGCCGCAATCGTATGGTAGGAGTAGGTACTCTTTCCTATGACGATGCAGTAGCACTCGGCGCTGTAGGTCCTGTAGCAAGAGGATCCGGCGTTGTTCAGGATATGAGACTCACAGGCGCAGGCGTTTATGATGAGCTCGGTTTTGAACCAATCATCGAAACAGCAGGCGACTGCCAGGCAAGAACCGAAGTTCGTATCAGAGAAATATTCCAGTCAATCGAACTCATCGAAAAGGCTGTTGCAATGATTCCTGACGGACCTATCGAAGTTCCTGCAAAGGGCAATGTAGAAAACGAATTCATCATGAGAATGGAACAGCCTCGTGGCGAAGCTTTCTACTATGCAAAGGGTGCAGGCAGCAAGTTCCTCGAAAGAATGCGCGTCCGCACACCGACCAACCAGAATATTCCGGCACTCGTTCATATGTTAAAGGGTTGCGACCTTGCTGACGTACCTATTCTGGTACTCACAATCGACCCATGCATCAGTTGTACAGAAAGGTAGGTGAGAGTCATGGCAACATTCAAGATTAGCAAGTTACTTTTTAAGAGCTTATTCAAGAAGCCGGCAACTCTCATGTATCCTGTAGTACCGAGAGAATGGACACCGGTAACAAGAGGACACGTTGAAATGGACGTTAACTCTTGTATCGCTTGCGGTATCTGCCAGAAGAAGTGCCCTGCCAACGCAATTACCGTTGACAGAGAAGCGCGTACCTGGGAGATCCAGAGAATGCAGTGCATCCAGTGCAATTCATGTGTAGAGAACTGTCCAAAGAAGTGTCTCACTATGAAGCCTGAATACACTACACCAAATACAGAAAAGGTTACTGACAAGTTCCAGTTACCTGCAGCAGCTCCAAAAGCAGCTCCTGCAGCAGGCGGAGCAGCTCCTGCCGGCGGCGAAGGTCTGAAGAACGATCTCGACGCTTGCGTATTCTGCGGACTTTGTGCAAAGAACTGCCCATGCGGCGCTATCACAGTAGACAGAGCTTCCAAGTCCTGGACTGTTGATACAGGCGCTTGCGCACAGTGCGGACTTTGCGTTGAAAAGTGCCCAAAGAAGTGCCTTACACTGTAAAAAATAGGCTCATTTATGAGGGACCGGTCATCCGGTCCCTTTTTCATTTCCAATCTGGGGACATTTCCAATCTGGGGACAGGCACCAAATTCGCCTTTTTTCCAATCTGGGGACAGGCACCAAATTCGCCTTTTGGCTAATTTGGTGCCTGTCCCTAAATTCACCTTATCCCCAAATTAGCCTCGGGTGGTTTCGCGAGAGGAAAATCAAAAATAAAATTTGTTTCGTTAAAGTAGAAAAACATAATGTATTTTTGTAATAAACTTAAATAAACAAATTTGCTGCCGAATTTGACTAAATTGTTTCATGTATCGAAACCAGTACAAAATGAAAAGTTTGATACATTCATAACTATTTAGAAAAATGAACGTCTTTCAGCCATGCACTTACAAAAAAACAAAATACAGAAAAACAACATTATACGAATCCATTGACTGAATTAGTCGTTTGGTATATTTTTTAAATGTCGGTTATAGTGTACTTTGTTGTTTATTGTTTGAAAAATAGTAGGTATGGAGGACATGTAATGAAGTATTCAAGCAAAATTGAAAAATGTAACTTATCACCAATGAGAAAATTTCACCCGTATGCAGTAGAGGCGGAAAAGAAGGGAAAGGTGATCTACCATCTCAACATCGGACAGCCGGACATCGAAACTCCGAAAGCGTTTTTCGATGCTCTGAAGGGCTTTTCGCAGCCTGTTTTGGCTTATGCGCCGTCGCCGGGAATTCCTGAGCTGATCGAAGCGGTCAGAAAGTACTATGCGAACATCGGCATAGAGCTTGACAGCAGCGAAATTCTTATTACAAACGGTGGCAGCGAAGCCCTTTCAATCGTAATGCAGTGCATACTTGACGATGAAGACGAAATCCTTATTCCGGAGCCGTTTTACCCTAACTACAACACAATGGTAAGACTCTGCGGCGCAAAGATTACGCCGATTCCAACCTGCCCTGAGGAAGGCTATCACTACGCCGAAAGAGAGAAAATTGAGCCACTTATCAACGAGCATACCAGAGCCATTATGGTCACAAATCCTGGCAACCCAACGGGCGTCGTACTGACACATGAAGAGATGCAGATGCTTGTGGACCTTGCTGCCGAGCATGATTTGTTCCTCATCGGCGACGAGGCCTACAGAGAGTTTGTCTATGAAAGCGATGAGCTCAGCTCCTTTGCCCAGTTCAGCGAAGCAAAGGACAACATCATTGTGGTAGACACTGTTTCAAAGCGTTTCTCGGCTTGCGGCGCCAGGGTAGGTTGTCTGGTTACGAGGAATGAAGATTTACTTTCTCAGGCCATGAAGGTTTGCCAGTGCAGGCTGTCTGTCCCTACAATAGAGCAGATTGCATGCGCACAGCTTTACAGTGTGGGCAGCGACTATTTTGCAGCTGTAAAAGAGGAATACAGAGCGCGTCGGGACACACTTGTCCGTAAGCTTTCTCAGATTCCGGGCGTTGTTTTCGAATGCCCAAAGGGCGCTTTCTACATCATGGCAGCTCTGCCGATTGACGATGCGGACACCTTCCAGAAATGGCTTCTCGAGGAGTTCGAGCACGAAGGCGAAACGCTGATGCTCACCCCGGGCGCACCAATGTACGGAACACCGAATAAAGGCGCAAACGAGGTGCGTATGGCATATGTAATCGAATGTGAAAAGATTGAGCGCGCAATTGACCTCCTTGCAATCGCAATTGAGGAATATAACGGCGCGCCACGCAGAGAGCTCGAGCAGAGTAAAACACACATTCGCAAACTGTATAGACCTGCATAAGCCTTTACGGGAAAGGGGAAATGTGGTAAAATAGATAAAATCGTTTAATCAAATAGGAGGCAAAAATGGGCAAAAAAATAATGAAAACCATGGACGGAAATACCGCTGCTGCATGGACGAGCTATGCGTTCACCGAAGTAGCAGGAATTTTCCCGATTACGCCATCTTCACCTATGGCGGAGGTGACCGATGAATGGGCTGCAAACGGCCGCAAGAACATTTTCGGTCAGACTGTAAAAGTAGTTGAAATGGAATCCGAAGCAGGCGCAGCAGGCGCAGTTCACGGCTCTATTTCAACAGGTGCACTTACTACAACGTATACAGCATCACAAGGACTCCTTTTGATGATCCCTAATATGTACAAGATTGCCGGAGAACTTCTCCCTTGCGTATTCCACGTAAGTGCCAGAGCACTGGCTTATCATGCACTGAATATTTTCGGAGATCATTCAGATATCATGGCATGCCGTCAGACAGGCTTTGCAATGCTTTGCTCCAACTCCGTACAGGAGGTTATGGACCTCGCCGCAGTAGCACATCTGTCGACAATCAAGGGCAGAGTTCCTTTCGTACATTTCTTTGACGGATTCCGTACATCACACGAAATCCAAAAGGTAGAATGCACAGATTATGATGAGCTCGCAAAGCTCGTTGACTACGACGCTCTTGCAAAGTTTAGAGCTGACGCTCTCAATCCTGAGCATCCGGTAATTCGCGGAACCGCACAGAATCCGGACATCTATTTCCAGGGCAGAGAGGCATCAAACAAGTTCTACGAAGCCCTCCCTGAAATCGTTGAAGAATACATGGAAAAGGTCAGCAAGATGACCGGCCGTGATTACAAGCTCTTTAACTACTACGGCGCACCTGACGCAGACCGCGTACTCGTAGCTATGGGTTCTGTTTGCGAAGCAGCCGAAGAAGTTATAGATTACCTGAACGCAAAGGGCGAAAAGGTAGGTCTTGTAAAGATTCACCTCTACAGACCTTTCAAGGCTGATGCGTTCCTCAAGGCTATCCCTGAGACCGCAAAGAAGATTTGCGTTATGGACAGAGTAAAGGAAGTTACCGGATTTGGCGAACCTCTCTACACAGATACATGCGCAGCATTCTTCAAGGCCGGCCGCAAGGCTGAAATCGTAGGCTGCAGATACGGCCTCGGTTCAAAGGACGTAACTCCGGGCCAGATCCTCGCTGCATTTGATAACTTAAAGGCAGCAGAGCCAAAGAACAACTTCGCTCTCGGCGTAGTTGACGACGTTACAGGCCACTATCTCCCAAGCCTGCCTGAAATCGACGTAGCAGGTGAAGGAACTATTTCCTGCAAGTTCTGGGGTCTCGGCGCAGACGGCACAGTAGGCGCAAACAAGAACTCCATCAAGATTATAGGCGACCACACCGACATGTATGCTCAGGCATACTTCCACTACGATTCGAAGAAATCCGGCGGTGTGACCCAGTCCCACCTGAGATTCGGCAAGAACCCTATCAGATCCACATATCTGGTAAAGACAGCCGACTTCGTAGCCTGCCACAATCAGGCATACCTCAAGATGTACGACATCCTAAGCGACATCAAGGACGGCGGCACATTCTTACTCAACTGCGAGTGGCACACTGTAGAAGAGCTCGACAAGAACCTGCCGGGCGATGTAAAGCGCGCTCTCGCACAGAAGCACGTTAAGTTCTACGTTATCGACGCAGTAGCAGTCGGCGCAGAGCTCGGCCTCGGCAACAAGACAAACGCAGTGCTGCAGGCAAGCTTCTTCAAGCTCGCAAAGATAATTCCTATTGACGATGCTGTAAAGTATATGAAGGAAATGATCGAGCACTCCTACGGCAAGAAGGGCGAAGCAGTCGTAAAGATGAACTACGCAGCCGTAGACGCAGGCCTCGACAAGGCTGTGGAAATTGCAGTTCCTGCAGAGTGGGCGAACGCAAAGGACGACCCTGTACACTCTGACAACGCTCCTGATTTCGTAAAGAAGGTTGTACGCCCTATCAACGCTTGCAAGGGTGACGATCTGCCTGTATCCGCATTTGCCGGCCGTGAGGATGGTCATTTCGACCTCGGCACAGCAGCTTATGAAAAGCGCGGTGTAGCTGCAACAGTTCCGCAGTGGGATGCAAGCAAGTGTCTCCAGTGCAACCAGTGCGCTTATGTATGTCCGCACGCAACAATCAGACCTGTTCTTCTGACTGAGGAAGAGGCAAAGAAGGCACCTGCGGGCTTTGGCGCAGTGGACGGCAAGGGTAAGGGCATCGACCAATATAAGTTCAAGATTCAGGTTTCGCCGCTCGACTGTCTCGGCTGCGGCAGCTGTGCACATGTTTGCCCGGCAAAGGAACCTGCTCTGACTATGGTACCGCTTCACACTCAGCTGGGCGAAGCAGCAAACTGGGATTATGCAATGACAGTTTCCGAAAAGGAAAACCCTCTCGACAAGTACTCCGTAAAGGGAAGCCAGTTCGAGAAGCCTCTCTTCGAGTTCTCGGGCGCATGCGCAGGCTGCGGCGAAACTCCTTATGTAAAGCTGATTACACAGCTCTTTGGCGACCGTATGCAGGTTGCAAACGCAACAGGCTGCTCATCCATCTGGGGAGCATCGGCACCAAGCATGCCATATACAAAGAACAGCAAGGGCCAGGGTCCTGCATGGTGTAACTCACTCTTTGAAGACAACGCAGAGTTTGGTCTCGGTATGTACACAGGCCAGAAGCAGCGCAGAGAAAGAGTTGCCGAAGCAGCAAGGACACTTGTTGAGAGAAAGGCTCCTATTGCAAAGGAAGCACAGGCTTGGCTCGACACAATGGAAGACGGCGAAGCTTCAAAGGCTACAGCTGCTGCATTCCTCGAAGCGGTTAAAAGCTGCAACGGCGGAAACTGCGACGATCCGATCAAAAAGACGATTCTCGAAGGAGCAGACCTCCTTGTTAAGAAGAGCCAGTGGATCTTCGGCGGCGACGGCTGGGCTTACGATATCGGCTATGGCGGTCTCGACCACGTACTCGCTTCAGGCGAGGATGTAAACGTACTCGTACTTGATACTGAGGTTTACTCCAACACAGGCGGACAGGCCAGCAAGTCCACGCCGACAGGTGCGGTTGCAAAGTTTGCCGCATCCGGCATGAAGACAAAGAAGAAGGACCTCGGCATGATGGCAGCTTCCTACGGCTATGTATATGTCGCACAGGTAGCAATGGGTGCAAACCAGGCACAGCTCATCAAGGCTCTGAAGGAGGCTGAGGCTTACCACGGACCATCGCTTGTTATCGCATACGCACCTTGTATCAACCACGGCATCAAGGGCGGCCTCGCAGGTGCACAGGAGCGCATAAAGAAGGCTGTAGAATGCGGATACTGGCATATGTGGAGATTCAATCCGGATCTCAAGGCAGCAGGTCAGAATCCGTTCATCCTCGACTCCAAGGAACCTGATCTTTCGAAGTTCAGAGACTTCCTGATGAACGAAGTTCGTTACAGCTCACTGCTCCGTGCATTCCCTGACACAGCAGAAGCACTTTATGCAAAATGCGAAGCTGAGGCAAAGGAACGCTACGAAGGCTATGTGAACATGGCAGCGGGAAAATAGTCCAGAGGTACATCCGGGACAGAAAAAAGCCTTAGAACGTAAAATAAGGGCATATAAAGGGCAACCTCTTTCGGGGTTGCCCTGTTTTAATGCGCATACATATAAGACTAAAAAAAGACGGTCTCGAAAGACCGTCTTTAATTGCATTTGTAAGTTTATTTCCTTTAGGAATCTTAGAACCAACCAAGTCCGAAGAAGGAGCTGATCTGACCTAAGAGAATGAAGAGCATTCCGATAGGAGCAATGATCTTGAAGCAGAACATTGTATATCCTGCAGCCTTCCAAACGTGGCCACCTTCTGAAGCTTCCTGCTCTGCCTTGATCCACTGAGGTCCGAGCTTCCAACCGATGATGAGTGACATGCACAGAGCACCGAGAGGCATCAGGATACCTTCTGACCAAAGATCGAAGAAGTCGAGCCAGCAGAATCCCATTGGCTGTGGAAGTCCACCGCCACCGAGAGCGTCTGCGGAAACGAGTGAAGATGTAGCGAGGATAACGATAGCTTCTACTACGCAGATAACCTTTCTGTTACCAACCTGTCCCTTGCGCTCCTTCATATCGATTACAGAAGCTGCTGCAACCTCGAGGAGGGAAATGGAAGAAGTGATAGCTGCTACGAATACCAGGAAGTAGAAGAGGAATCCGAACAGTGCGCCCATGAAGCCGCCCATGTGGTTGAATACGTTCTGGAGAGTCATGAACAGGAGTCCAGGACCACCGGAAGGCTCAAGTCCTGTAGCGAATACTGCAGGAAGTACAGCCATACCAGCCATAAGAGCGATTAATGTATCGCATACTACGATGATTACTGCATTGGATTCGAGGTTTTCCTTCTTTGAGAGGTATGAACCGTAAGTGATCATACAACCCATACCGAGGGACAGTGAGAAGAACATCTGACCGCCGGCTGTTGAAAGAACTCCGACAAAGTTATCCTGAAGAGGCTGCATGTTAACGCCGAACATGAATGCGAGACCAGCGCCGGCACCAGGTAATGTGCAGGATCTGATGATTACGATGATCAGCAGAACGAACAGTGCAGGCATTGCAATTGTAGTGAACTTTTCGATACCACCGGATACACCACCGATTACGATGAGCATTGTGATGAGAACGAAGATTGCACCGAATGCAACTGTCTGGCCTGTTGCGCCGATGAAGTTACCGAAGTAAACGTCACCTGCTTCGCCGTTTACACCCCAGCTTGCACCGAAGATATCGCCAAGGTTAGCGATTGAGTACTTCAGGCAGTAGCCGCCGAGTGAGCAGTAGAATGAGAGGATGAGGAATGGGCAGATAAATCCGAACCAGCCTAAGATTGTGTACTTTGAGCTGAGCTCTCTGTAAGCGCCCATTACGGACTTACCGGTATAACGACCGATAAGTAACTCACCGAACATAATTACGAAACCTACTAATGCTGCAAGAACGAGGTAAATCAGCAGAAATGCGAATCCGCCGGATACACCCATCTTGTAAGGGAAACCCCAGATGTTACCAAGACCTACTGCAGAACCTACAGCGGCCATGATGAATCCAAAGTTACTCCCCCATTGATCCTTGTTTGAACTCATGGGAAAATCCTCCTTTAAATAATGGAAAAATTGCGCGTGTAACCGATGTCCTAGGTTTAAAAAACACACGATTACACTGATAATTATACAAGAATATTTTATTAAAAGTATACAGAAAAGTCAATAATGTTTTTGCACATTGGACAGTACTGCTTTGCCAAAAATGTTTACTTCTTTGCTCATTATATACAAAATACAAAAGTTTCGTGCAAATACAATAGGCGGGGCAAAAAATTAAAAAAATTAAGATTTTGTTAAAAATATTGCGAGGTTATCGACCTAAATTTTCCTTAAAGTGAAATGAAATGGAATTATGTTTCGCTATGCGAAATATTCTAACCTTGACTAAATAAAAAAAAGTTAATATCCTATTTATGTATGCGCTTTGATGCATACAGGTAAAATCAATTAATCAAAACCTATTGATTTCGGAGGCAATTAAATGGCAAAAATTATGAAGATTTGTGACGGTAACGAAGCTGCTGCTTATGTCGCATACGCTTTTACAGAAGTAGCAGGTATCTACCCTATCACACCAAGTTCACCGATGGCTGAAAAGACAGATGAATGGTCAGCTAACGGTAAAAAGAACATTTTCGGTCAGCAGGTAAGACTCGTAGAAATGCAGTCTGAAGCCGGTGCAGCAGGTGCTGTTCACGGTGCCCTCGAAGCCGGTGCTCTCGCAACATCGTTCACTTCCTCCCAGGGACTTATGCTGATGATTCCTACTCTGCACCGTATCTCCGGTCAGAGACATCCGGGAGTTCTGCATGTAGCATCCAGAACAGTTGGTACTCATGCGTTCTCCATTTTCGGCGACCACTCAGACGTAATGAACTGCCGTCAGACAGGATTTGCAATGCTGTCATCCGGTAGCGTACAGGAAATCATGGACCTCGGCGGAATTGCTCACCTTGCAGCAATCAAGTCCCGCATTCCGTTCATGCACTTCTTTGACGGTTTCCGTACTTCACACGAAATCCAGAAGGTTGAAGCTATCGATTACGAAGATTTCGCAAAGATGGTAGACTATGACGCTCTGGAAGCATTCAGAAAGAACGCTATCAATCCTGAAGAACCTGTAATGCGTTCCACAGTACAGAACCCTGATATTTACTTCCAGGTAAGAGAAGCAAACAATGCAGATTATGATGCGCTTCCTGATATCGTTCAGGACTACATGGATCAGATCAGCAAGCTCACCGGACGTAAGTACAAGCTCTTCAACTACTACGGCGCAAAGGATGCTGAAAGAGTCATCATCGCAATGGGTAGTGTCAGCGGCACAGCACAGGAAGTAGTTAAGTACCTCAACGAAAAGGGAGAAAAGGTTGGCTTCCTCCAGGTACACCTCTTCAGACCGTTCTCCGCAAAGCACTTACTCAAGGCTATTCCAAAGACTTGTACAAAGATTGCCGTACTTGACAGATTAAAGGAAATCGGTTCCATCGGTGAACCTCTCTTTGAAGATGTCTGCACAGCATATATAAATGAAGCAAACCGCCCTGCAATTTATGCGGGCCGTTACGGTCTTTCTTCAAAGGATACAACTCCTGCAATGATCAAGGCAGTATTTGATAACCTGAAGAAGACAAAGCCGCTCAATCACTTCACAGTAGGTATTGACGACGACGTAACTCACCTTTCACTGAAGGTCGGCAAGCCGCTCTTCACAGAACCAAAGGGCACAATCGCTTGCAAGTTCTGGGGACTCGGTTCCGACGGTACAGTTGGTGCAAACAAGAACTCCATCAAGATCATCGGCGAGACTACAAACAAGTACTGCCAGGCTTACTTTGAATATGATACAAAGAAGTCCTTCGGTATCACAAAGTCCCACCTCCGCTTCGGTAACAAGCCGATCAGCTCGACTTACCTCGTAACAAAGGCTGACTTCGTTGCTTGCCACAACGAGCACTATCTTGAAAAGTATGACATCATCGAAGAACTCAAGCCAAACGGCACATTCCTCCTTAACTGCGAATGGTCCGAGGACGAGCTCGACGAAAAGATGCCTGTTCACATCAAGAACTACATCGCAAACAACAACATTAAGTTCTATATCATAAACGCTAACAAGTGTTCACAGGAAATCGGTCTCGGAAACCGTTCCAACATGGTACTCCAGGCTGCATTCTTCAACCTGGCAAAAGTTATTCCTGTAAAGGACGCTATCGAGCACATGAAGGCTGCTGTAAAGAAGACCTACGGCAAGAAGGGCGACAAGATTGTTAATATGAACATCGCCGCTGTAGACGCAGGTATCACAGCAGTAAAGGAAGTAAAGGTTCCTGCAGCTTGGAAGACTACAAAGACCGGCGCTGCAATGCCTACAATTGACCCGTCACTTCCTCCTATCATCAAGGACATCCTGATTCCTATCAATGCGCAGAAGGGCGACAGCCTGCCTGTAAGCACATTCCTCGGAACAAAGGACGGTACTATGCCGCTCGGAACTTCCGCATACGAAAAGAGAGGTATCGCAACAGCTCTTCCTGTATGGGATGCTACAAAGTGCCTCCAGTGCAACCAGTGCTCATTCGTATGTCCACACGCTGTAATCAGACCGTTCCTCCTCGACGAGAAGGAAGCAAAGAAGGCTCCAAAGGGCTTCGATATGGTTGACGCAAAGGGCAAGGGTCTTGAAGGACTCAAGTACGCTATTCAGGTCAGCACACTCGACTGCACAAGCTGCGGTTGCTGCGTAGCAAGCTGCCCGAAGAGCGGCGAAGCTCTCAAGATGGTTCCTGCTGCAGAGGTTTCTCTCGACCAGAAGAACTGGAACTATGCTCTTACAGTTGACGAAAAGGCTGACAAGATGGACATCTACTCAGTTAAGGGTAGCCAGTTCAAGCAGCCTCTCCTCGAGTTCTCCGGCGCATGCGCAGGCTGCGGCGAAACTCCTTACGTAAAGCTCCTCACTCAGCTCTACGGTGACAAGATTTACATCGCAAACGGCACAGGCTGCTCTCAGGCTTGGGGTGCTGCAATGCCATGCATGCCATACTGCACAAACAAGGAGGGCAAGGGCCCTGCTTGGTCCAACTCCCTCTTCGAGAACAATGCAGAGTTCTCCTACGGTATGTGCCTCGCTGTAACCCAGCAGAGAGAAAACGTAAAGATCGACGTTACAGCTCTGAAGGGAATGAAGATTTCCGCAGGTCTTAAGAAGGCTATCGACAAGTGGTTCGACACTTACGACAACCTCGATGACAGTGCTGTAGCAAGCAAGGAGCTCATCGCTGCACTCAAGGCTGAAAAGGCTACAGGCGAAGAGAAAAAGCTCATCGCTACAATCCTCAAGAAGAAGAACCACCTCTCAAAGAAGACCATGTGGATGGTCGGCGGAGACGGCTGGGCTTACGATATCGGTTACGGTGGACTCGACCACGTATTTGCAATGGGCGAGGACGTAAACGTTATGGTTATCGATACAGAAGTTTACTCCAACACAGGCGGACAGTCTTCAAAGGCTACTCCTGTCGGCGCTGTAGCTCAGTTCCAGGCAGCAGGTAAGAAGACAAAGAAGAAAGACCTCGGTCTTCTCATGATGTCCTATGACAACGTATACGTTGCACAGTGCTCAATGGGTGCAAATCCTAACCAGCTGATGAAGGCATTAAAGGAAGCAGAAGAGCACAAGGGACCTTCCATCGTTATCTGCTACACTCCTTGTATCAACCACGGTATCAAGAAGGGTATGAACAACGCTCAGAAGGAAATGAAGGAAGCAGTAGAATCCGGTTACTGGAACCTCTACAGATACAATCCAAAGAACAAGGAATTCATCCTCGACTCCAAGGAGCCAAGCATGGATCTCATCGACTTCCTCCGCGGCGAAGTAAGATACTCGGCACTTGAAATCACATTCCCTGACAATGCAAAGACTCTCTTTGCGGAGGCAGAGGAAGCTGCAAAGGCAAAGTACGATTACTACAAGAGCAGAGCGGCAAAATAAAGACCATCTTTGTTTAACTTCGATTAATAGGTAAATTAAAAACAGCAGCTCTTCCGAAAGGGAGAGCTGCTGTAATGAAGTTTTTATTTACCTTTTTTTATTTACTTTTCTTCAAGGAAAAGCGAGCTTGGCCTGTTGATGACCATCATGTTGTAGTGCCTTACCTGGCGCAGGTCTTCCTTGCCGAGCTTTACGACCTCCATAAATCTGTCGTTCTCTTCGAGAATTTCCTTGGAGATAATGGTCTTGATGCTGATAGGCGCAAAGAAAGGATTTGTGCCGAGGCCCGAGACGATGCCCACCGCCTGCGAGTTCGCATGCATAGGGTTCATCATGCAAATATACATCTTTTCGGATGGATTGACCTGATTGGTCAAAATGAAATGTGTTATGACATCATAAGGATAAACCTTGCCGGTAAAGAGATGCTGGCACTTTTCGGGATCGTCGAATGATGTCAGGCCGTTATAGACGATTACGTCCAGATAGTTCTGATTATCGTCCTTTTGATAGAACTTCATCAGCGACTTTACGATCTTTCTGGTGCGACCGTCAAAATAATACATATACGCAAAAGGCTTATTGAAATAAATGTTTTCCGGAAGCTTTGCCGGTTTAACATTCGGCGACTGGTAATCTACCAGCATGGAGATTTCGATTTCCAGAGCATCTGCGATTTCCTGAAGTGTTTCGATATCGATGCTGATGGCACCGTTTTCGTATTTGGAAATTGTGGCCTTGCTCTTGTTGATCTTTTGCGAGAACTGTTCGATCGTCAAGCCATTGCGTTTGCGATGCTTTTTGATCTGCTTGCCCACATATTCGGAAATAGTCATAATTTCAATACCTCTACATACCTGATTCATAAAGCGAATTCTTGTGTTTTTTTACATACAAATTTATTTTAATGGAAAACAGATAAATTTGCAAGCAAAAGTTTCACAGCAGGAAAAAGATATGGCAAATTATTCCTCAGGGGCAACAAGGCGAAAAACGACGAAAACAAGTATTTGACAATGGTTGATGCTTAGGGTATGATACTATTGGCAAAGATGTTAAATAATAAACAAACAATCTTATAAATCTATTGTTAAGGAGAAAGAAAATGGATTACAGAGCAGAATACAAAAGTAAGTTACGTACACCTGCCGAAGCAGCCAAAGTCGTAAAGAGCGGCGATTGGGTTGACTTCGCTGTATCGCTGGGTTTCCCTACACTCGTGGACAAAGCACTTGCAGAGCGCAAGGACGAACTTACAGACGTTAAAATCAGAAGCTATCTGGTACTTCAGCCTGTACAGTGCGTGGAATGTGACCCTCAGAGAGAGCACTTTACCTACAATAGCTGGCATTGCTCAGGATACGAGAGAAAACTCTGCGACAAGGGACTTTGTAACTACATCCCTATGGTTTACAGAAACGTAGCTTCCTACTACAGAAAGTACCTTGAGGTTAATGTGGCTGTAATGGCAGTGCCTCCAATGGACGAGCACGGCTGCTTCAGCTTTTCCATCAATGCCGCAACAGCAAGAGCTACTATGGATTGTGCTCTAAAGAGCGGCGGTAAGATTATCCTCGAAATCAACGAAAATCTGCCACCTGTTCGCGGCGGCCAGGAAGATTACATTCACATCTCCGAGGTTGACATGATCGTTGAGGGACCTCACGATCCGCTTCCGGAGCTTCCTACTCCTCCTGCTACAGAAATCGACGAAAAGATTGCAAAGTATGTAGTAGACAACATGGTTGACGGTTCTGTTATCCAGCTCGGTATCGGCGGTATGCCAAACGCTGTTGGCCAGATGATTGCAAAGTCAGACTTAAAGGATCTCGGTATCCACACTGAGCTCCTCGTTGACGCTTATCTTGATATGTACAAGGCCGGCAAGATTACAAACCGCCGCAAGACTATCGACAAGGGCAAGGGTGTATTCGGCTTCGCACTCGGTGCACAGTCACTCTATGATTGGTGCCGTGACAACCCTTCACTGGTAACATACCCTATCGAGTACGTTAACCACCCTGAAACAATCAAGAAACTCGACAACTTCGTATCCATCAACAACTGTATCGCAGTTGACCTTTATGGACAGATTTGCGCAGAGAGTGCCGGAACCAGACATATCAGCGGCACAGGCGGTCAGCTCGACTTCCTCACAGGCGCATACGAAGGAAACAACGGTAAGGCATTTATCTGCATGACTTCATCGTTCAAGGACAAAGAGGGCAACCTCAAGTCCAGAATCTACCCTACATTCTCCGGCGGAGACATCGTAACCGACCCACGCAGCCAGGGCTTCTATCTGGTAACTGAGTACGGTATCGCAAACCTCGCAGGCAGAACTACATGGGAAAAGGCAGAAATGCTCATTGGCCTTGCTAACCCTATCCACAGAGACGAACTCATCGCTGCTGCCGAAAAGCAGAAGATCTGGAGAAAGTCCAACAAGAGATAGTCTACAAACGGTAGAAAACAGACACGGACTTTGGTACGTTATTGTGCCAAAGTCCGATTTGCTTTTTTGGAGTAACTAGTTTGCTGAATATTTTAAAGTAAAAAATAATTAAAAAAAATTTTTGTGGACGGTCGCTTTTTTGAATGCCGAAAACGTTGAAAAATCAAGGAGTAAAGAGGCGAATATCACACGACACAAAAGTTTCTTACTGCGAAAAAAATGAACAAAAAAAAGACATTTTTTTCTTTTTAAAATGATGTTAAACGTAAAGCTTAAAAAAATTCATTTTAACGAAAATTCAAAGTTAAAATGTTTCCTTTTGTGAGAATTCGCGTTGTTGACTTTACGGTGTTTGCACAATAAAATATATGGGTAAGATAAATAAGTTATATTCACTTTCAAAGACAGTTATTCTTGAAAAGTTAAGAAAAGGATGTGACGACATTGGCTAAAGGTAAATTAGTTTTTCGTGCAGACAGATGTAAGGGTTGCGAACTTTGCGCATCTGCTTGCCCAAAGAAGTTGCTTGCATTGGATGAGGTAAACGTTAACAAAAAGGGTTACCATCCAATCACAATCACAAACCCGGATGAATGCGTAGGCTGTGGTAGCTGTGCTATCATGTGCCCTGACGGCATCATCAATGTTTACACAGAGTAGGAGGAAACGACATGGCAGAAAAGAAATTAATGAAGGGTAACGAAGCCTTCGCTACAGCTGCAATGAATGCAGGATGTCGCTACTACTTTGGATACCCTATTACACCACAGAACGAAGTTCCTGAATTTATGTCCAGAGAACTTAAAAAGGCAGGCGGTGCTTTCATTCAGGCTGAATCTGAATTAGCATCCGTTAATATGGCTTACGGCGCAGCAGCTGCAGGCGGAAGAGTAATGATCTCCTCCTCCTCCCCTGGTATCGCTCTGATGCAGGAAGGCTTTGCACTTCTCGCTTCCATTCAGGTACCTGTTGTAGCTATCAACGTAATGAGAGGCGGCCCTGGTATCGGTTCAATTCAGCCTTCACAGGCAGACTATTTCCAGGTAACCAGAGGCGGCGGTAACGGTGACTACCATGTTATCGTTTACGCTCCATGCTCGATTCAGGAAGCTTGCGACATGATCTACAAGGCATTCGACGTTGCAGAAGAATATCGCAATCCTGTTATCATCGCAGCAGACGGTATGCTCGGCCAGATGATGGAACCTGTAGTTCTGCCACCTGCAAAGGAACCTGTAGCAGAAGCAGATATTCCAAAGGTAAAGCCTTGGGCTCTTACAGGTCACAAGAACAAGAGACCAAGAAATGCCATCAACTCAGTATGGCTCAAGCAGGAACTTCTCGAAGAGAGAATCTACGAGATGTGGCCTAAATATGAAAAGGCAGAAAGAGAACTCGTTGAATATGATACAAAGAATCTCGAAAATGCAGAGGTTGTATTCGTATCCTACGGCTCCACTTCCAGAGTATGTCTCGAAGCTATTGATATCCTTGCAAAGGAAGGCATCCAGGCTGGTCTCATCAGACCAAAGACTTTATGGCCATTCCCTGCAAAGGCATTCAAAGAAATCGGACCAAAGACAAAGAAAATTATTTCAGTAGAGCTCTCCATGGGCCAGATGATTCAGGACATCAGACTTGCTGTAGAAGGCAAGTACCCTGTAGAACTCATCAACAGAGTCGGCGGAATGCTCCTCGATCCTAACGAAGTTGCTGAAAGAACCAAGAAGATTATGGAGGTGAAGTAATGAAACCAGTTTTTGAATATACAAAGGGTATGACAGAGACAGAATTACATTACTGCCCAGGTTGTACACACGGAATTGCACACCGCCTCATCATGGAAGTTCTTATGGAAAGAGGCGAGTTCGGCGACGCTATCGGCGTATCCCCTGTTGGATGCTCCATCGTAGCTCACCACTATATGGGCGTTGATATGATCGAAGCTGCACACGGCAGAGCACCTGCTGTTGCTTCCGGTATCAAGAGAGTTCACCCTAATTCACCTGTATTCACATATCAGGGCGACGGTGACCTCGCTTCCATCGGTACAGGCGAAATCATCCACGCTGCAGAAAGAGGAGAAAAGTTCTGTACTTTCTTCATAAACAATGCTATTTACGGTATGACAGGTGGTCAGATGGCTCCTACTACACTCATCGGCCAGAGGGCAACTACTTGCGTAAACGGTCGTGAAGTAGAGCAGGCAGGTAAGCCGCTCAGAATCGCTGAGATGATCTCCACTATCGATATGGCTGTATATGTAGAGAGAGTATCCCTTGATTCTCCTGCAGAAGTTAGAAAAGCAAAGAAGGCTGTTGAAAGAGCATTCGAAGTTCAGAAGAGAGGACTTGGATTCGCATTCGTAGAATTCCTTTCCATCTGCCCTACTAACTGGGGTCTCACTCCTGTAGCTTCCATGGAATGGCTCAGAGAAAACATGAAGCCTTATTATCCAGTACAGCAGTTTAAGTGTCCGGAGGAGGTAAAATAGAATGGGTGCAAAGAAGATTTTTATTGCCGGCTTCGGCGGACAGGGCGTACTGCTCATCGGTCAGATGTTATCCTATGCAGCAATGTATGAAGGTAAAGAAGTAACTTGGATGCCATCCTATGGTCCTGAAATGCGTGGAGGTACAGCTAACTGTACTGTATGCGTTTCCGACACTCCTATCGCATCCCCACTCATCACTGAGTGCGACGTACTCATCGCTATGAACGGTCCATCGCTCGACAAGTTCGAGAGCATGCTCGTTCCCGGTGGAGACCTCTACATCAACACAAGCGTAGTTTCCCAGAAGGCTACCAGATCCGATGTAAACGTTTACTATGTTGACACACTCGGCATCGCTGAGGAAAAGGTTGGCAACGGCAAATCCGCTAACATGGTTATGCTCGGCGCTATCATCAGAAAGTCCAACATCGTTGACATCAGCATCATGGACAAGGTATTCGAAAAGGTTATGACAGGCGGCAAGGCAAAGCTGATTCCGGCTAACAAGGCTGCTCTGATGGCTTGGGAGTAATAATGCAATGGAACACAATATGAAACGTATCACTTTGATAGTAGGGCATTTTGGAAGCGGTAAAACCGAGTTCTCGATGAATCTGGTCATGGATCTGCGAAAGAAATGCGACAAGGTTGCAATCCTCGATATGGATATTGCAAACCCGTATTTCAGATCCCGTGAAAGACAGGCTGTTCTTGAAAAAGAAGGTATTGCCATTCACTATAATTCATTCGGTTACGATATTACCGAAGACCTTCCCGCAATCTCAGCAACGCTGCGTGCTCCACTCGAAAACAAAGACTATATCACAATAGTCGATGTAGGCGGAAATGACAGTGGTGCGAGAGTTCTGAACCAGTTCAAAAAGTATTTTGACGGTGACGACTGCGAGATGCTCTGCGTGCTCAACGGAAACAGACCTGAAACCGAAACTCCGGAGGGAATGATTGAACACCTCCAAAGCATCGAAATCGAAACAGGTCTGAAGGTTCACGGTATTATCAATAATACCCACCTGTTACGTGAGACGAGACCGGATCATATCGTGGAAGGTTATAGAAAATGTTTGGTTGTTTCCCAAAAGTTGGGACTTCCGATAGTCTGGAACACATGCCATAAGGACATGGTCAACGATTTAAAGTCACTCATAGCGAAAGAGGGCATTAAGGAAGAAGATTTTACCATCTATCCTATTACATATTACATGCGTCCTTCCTGGCTTGACCAGAATATTAACAACCAGAACATTCTTTCAAGAAGATAATTTCAAACCTACATACCAAATTTGCACAAAGGCGCGTTGCTTCGGCAGCGCGCCTTTGCCATAGGCGAATCTGGGGACAGGCACCAAATTCGCCATTTTTCCAATTTAGGGACAGGCCCGCGGTGTCGCTTGCTATCGCCGCTTGGCTTTACCTCCGCGGGGCACTGCCACACCTCGCTCGCGAGTTTTGGAACTCCACAAAGAACTCAGGGTTTCCTACAACCGGAAACCCTTCAAACATTTGTGTCGTTGCGCTTACGGCCCTTGCCGCAACCGCTTGCCAAAACTTTCGCTCGCCTCGGTGGGCATTGCCACCGCATCGGACAGCACGGCGCGTCAATAGCACGCCGCCCACCGCCGGGCCTGTATCCCCCAATTTGCCTTTTTTCCAACTTGGGGACAGGTAATATGGTATAATACATTAGTAGGAATGTATGGTTTTAGAGAACTGTGCAAGTATGAAGCACATATGAATGATAGGAGGAAAATTATTATGAGCGTTGAAATCAGAGAAGCCCGTGCAGCTGATGCGGAAAAGGTTATAGCTTATACAAAGACGATCGGTGGTGAATCCGATAACTTAACCTTTGGCTCAGACGGTTTTCCTATTACTGTTGAAGAGGAGGCCGATTATCTTGAAAGTGTATATGCTGCAGATAAGTCTGTGCACCTGCTCGCATTGATGGATGGTGAAATAATCGCAGATGGGAGTTTAAGCGGACTTCCAAGACGCATGTCGCATCGCGCAGAGCTTGGCATAGCGGTGAGGAAGCCTTATTGGAATAAAGGCGTCGGAAGCATGTTGATGCAGAAGCTGATTGACTATGCTAAAGAACATGGCATAGAAATAATTAATCTTGAGGTGCGAAGCGACAACGCAGGCGCAATACATCTATACCAAAAATTCGGCTTTCGGAGTATCGGGAAGTCTCCGGCTTACTTCAAGATAGATGATAATTACTGTGACTTTGATATTATGTATATTGACCTACGATGAAGGGCGCGCATAATCTATTGACAGTGCACATAATGCATGCTATTATTTAGGCATAAAAAGAAGGTGCTGTCAGTAGACGGTTAGCCCACAGATTGAAAGCTAAAAATAGCCGTCAAACTTTGCAGGAGCTTGGGCGGCTATTTTTGTGACTTATTATTATCGCTACGTCCGAAGAGGTATCCGATACTGAAGCAGCCGGCACAAAGGCTCAGGACTGCTATCAATTCTTCAATCGTCAACATTCGTATCGACCTCCCTTCACTAGATTCCGCTCACAGGCGGGCTATGTAAACAGAGGGTCACAGTCCCTCTGATAAGAGGGCTAACCGTCCACCATCTTTCGGGAGCAAGAGCTCCTATAGACAGCACCTATATACATATATTAAAATATTTACCAAAAAATGTAAAGACTAAAAAAGGGACAGGTCCCCGCTTGGTCTTTTTTATTTTAAAAGCAACGCAGCGAATTTGGGGACAGGCCCGTAGCGGTAAAGCCAAGCGGAAATAGCAAACGACACCGCCGCCATTCTTTGCCTCACGAAACTCTCACAAACCCTTGTAAATCCCTTGTTAAAAGTCATATAAAGGGGTATAATAATTATGTATGTATTTTTGGTGGAGGCATAGATGCACGAATATCCGATAACTGAACAAATCATTAAAATAGCGTGCAAGCACTGCACTGAAAACAAGGCCGAAAAGGTCACGAAAATCAAGCTTGTCCTCGGTGACAGGAGCGGCCTGGTGGAGGAATCCATCAGGATGTATTTCGACGTTATTGGCGAAGGCACACCATGTGAAGGCGCTGATGTCGAGGTGGAGCGCGTGAGGACAAAGATGCGATGCCCTAAATGCGGCGAGCTGTTTTACAGAGAGCTTCTTTCCTTTGCCTGCCCTAAGTGCGGCACCGACGGAGAGCCCACGGACATAGGCAAAGAGTTTTACATCGAATATATAGAAGTTGAATAAAATCGTATATAGACGATAGACTATATACGCGTCGCAGCAATGGTTTGCGGCGACATAAATTGGAGGTATACAATGCACGATATCAGAAGAATAAATCTTGAAGAAAATATACTGGACGAAAATGATCACATCGCGGAGCATATAAACGAGCACATGAGCATGCACGGCGTGCTTGTTGTAAACGAAATGGGAGCGCCGGGCGTCGGCAAAACCACTTCCATAAAGAATATTATCAGCAACTTAAAAGAGGTAGAGCCGAAGATTCGCCCTTACGTAATCGAGGGAGACATTGAGTCTGACATTGACACCAAGCATCTGACAGAGCTCGGCATCGACGCATACCAGATTAACACCTTCGGCGCGTGCCATCTCGACGCACCGCTGATCGACCATCAGCTTGACCACATGCATATGGATCTCGACCTCGCAGAAGGCCAGAGAGGCATACTCTTTATCGAAAACATAGGCAACCTCGTGTGCCCTGCAGAGTTCTCAATCGGCGAGCATGTAAAGATGCTCATTTCAACAGTGACGGAGGGCTCGGACAAGCCTTACAAATACCCTCTTGCTTTCGAAAAGGCAGACATCATCATCCTCAGCAAGGTCGACCTGATTCCGTACCTCGACTTTGACGAAGACTTCTACATGAAGGGCGTCAGAGCATTGAACAAGGATGTCCCTGTATTCAAGGTTTCCGGAAAGACCGGCGAAGGCTACAAGGAGGTTGCACAGTGGCTCGCAAAGAAGGCGATGGCTCTCAATCCAAAGGAGCATGCGGAGCTTCACGCGCATATGCACGACCACGACCATCATCATGACCACGATCACCATCACGATCATGACCACTAGAAATACAGATAGGAACGTATATTACAAATAAACGATGAATACTGAAAATAAACGGACTGAGAAAATTAAACTATGGGGAATAGTCCAGGGCGTGGGCTTCAGACCGTTTGTTGCAAAGTGCGCCGATAAATACGGCATGAAAGGGGAAGTCCTGAATATTGGGGGACTGGTGGATGTCGTTGTAACGGACACTCCGGAGAAAATCGACTTCTTTGTCGAGAGGCTGATGGCTGAAAAGCCTGTGCCTGCGGAGATAGTCCACATAAAGAGAGATATCCTGCCTTTCCGGGAGTTTAGCGAGTTCACGATACTTGAAAGTGACGACGGCGACGACGAAGCAGCAATGATTCCGGCTGACCTTTCACTGTGCCCGGACTGCCTGCGCGAGCTCTATGAGGAAGACAATCCGAGATATCACCATCCCTTCATCAGCTGCATGGTCTGCGGACCACGTTATACTGTTATTGACCGCTTTCCATACGATCGCGACAATACGGCGATGATAGAATGGCCTATGTGCGATTTTTGCGAAAGCGAATACACAACACGCACGGACAGACGTTACCATGCACAGACAATCTGCTGTCATGAATGCGGACCGGTGCTTATCTACAAAGACCGCGAGAACCACAGCAAGGAACGCAAGGCCGGCACGATTACGGCTGCGCTCAGGGCTGCGGCAAAGCAGAATGCGGCAGTATCGGAGAAGCTTGGCCTTGCCGATATAGAACGTGCCTCTGAGGTACTGCGCTGCGGCGGCGTAATTGCCATGAAGGGTGTGGGAGGATACAACCTGATCGCAGATCCTCTGTCGCCGGAAGCGGTTAAAAAACTTCGAGACATCAAGCATCGCGAGCAAAAGCCTTTTGCAGTGATGTTCAAGGATATTGAAACTATTCGTGCCTTTTCACGCGTGGATGCGGTGGAGGAAAAGCTCCTCGAGTCTTCGGCAAAGCCAATACTGCTTTTGGAGCACAGGAGCCCTGCGGAAATCAGGGAAAGGCTTGGAAATTTGGCGGTGTCCGGCTCCGACCCTGCAGGCGGCGCACTCGACCGAAAATCGTGGCTGTGGCCTGAAAGGCTTACTGATGAGGCCTTTTCTGAAATTGAAAGGAGCCGCTTTATAGGGTCGTTTCTGCCAAGCATGGGGGCTCAGCATCTGCTGCTCGACAGGTTCGGACTGCTCATCGTAACCAGCGCAAATCTTTCGGACATGCCGATAATAAAGGACGAAGAAGAGATGTTTGCGCTCTTTGAGCGTGAAAGTCTGATTGACGGATGTCTCTACAACGAGCGTGACATTCGCGTCAGAGTTGACGATTCGGTGGCACGTGTAATAGACGGGCAGCCGCAGATGATAAGGCGCAGCAAGGGCTATGCGCCTGTGCCACTGTATATCACACCGGATGCGGGGATTGCAAAGCGCTTGCCGAGCAAGGATGATATGCTGCTTGCTTGCGGTGGACAGTTAAAGAATTCATTCGCCCTTTCAAAGGGGGCGTTCTCATACATCAGCCAGTACTTCGGCGACCTCGATTCGCTTGAAAATCAGCGCATCTACGCCGAAAATGTGGATAGGATGGCAACCATGTTTCGCATTAAGCCGAAGCTGGTTGTTTGCGACATGCATCCTCTGTATGCCACAACGGCATTTGCAGAAAGCTATGCTGCCGGGCACGGCGGACTTCCTATAGTTAGGGTGCAACACCACCACGCGCATGTTGCTTCCGTTATGGCGGAGCATCAGCTTGCGGGGAAGGTAATAGGAGTCAGCATGGACGGCACAGGCTACGGAACCGATGGAGCCATCTGGGGCGGAGAGTTTCTGCTCTGCGAGGGCGCAGATTTCAGACGCATGGCGCATCTCAGATATGTTGACATGATAGGCGGCGATTCTTCTATGAAGGACGCAGCAAAGACTTCTCTGTGCTTCAGAGAAGCATACAAAGACGGGGCAAAGACCGAAAGCTTTGATGTAGACGGCGCAAAGGAGCTTTCAGTAGACCTCGAACCGATTCTTAAATATGCAGCCAAGCACAATCTGCCGGGTTGCAAGGACGAAGAACTCATACTGGCAGCGATTCGCACGAGGACCAATGTCATAAAGAGTTCGAGCATGGGTAGGCTTTTCGACTCGGTAGCTGCGCTTCTTGGGATTGCGCCTTACAATGAATACGAGGGTCAGTGTGCCATCATGCTCGAAGACGCAGCAGCGAGAGCTCAGCGCGGCTCCGATGATGAAGCTGACAAACTGGCTCTGTACTTTCATTTGCAAGTCGCATCGCTTATTTACGATACATGTAGCAGCATACGCGAAGAAACGAAGGTAAATACGGTAGCCCTGACGGGTGGAGTCTTCCAGAACAAAATTCTGATGGAAGAGTCGCTAAGGCTGCTTCGTGGTGCAGGTTTTGTCGTCTATTATAATGTCTCTGTCAGTCCAAACGACGGTGGCATAGCACTTGGGCAGAACTATATTGGAATGTATCATTTATTGGATACGGAGTAGGAGTAAAATTATGGCAATCGAAAAAGTAAGAGAATATTTCAAAACCCTCGGAATTGAGGACAGAATTCGTGAGTTCGAGGTAAGCAGCGCTACAGTAGATCTCGCTGCAATAGCTGTAGGCGTAGAAGGTGCCCGCATTTGCAAGACACTTTCGTTCAAGACACCGGAGGGCGGCTGCGTACTGATTGAGACTGCAGGCGATGCAAAGATAGACAACAGAAAGTTCAAGGATTATTTCGGCTTCAAGGCAAAGATGCTGACAGCTGAAGAGGTTATAGACTTCACAGGTCATGCAATCGGCGGTGTTTGCGCATTTGCTATCGAAAGAGATGATGTAAAGGCTTATACCGATGTATCATTAAAGAGATTTGAAACGGTATTTCCTGCATGCGGAAGCGATAACAGCGCAATCGAGCTCACATGCGATGAGCTTCACAAATACAGCAACGCCGTTGACTGGATTGACGTGTGCAAGCTTCCTGAGGAGGTATAATATATGTGCGTTGCGATTCCGGGCCGTGTGCTGAGTATAAACGGCACCAGAGCCCAGGTAGATTTTAAAGGCAATGTTGTAAGCGTAAACATTGGCATAGTTGACCCAAAGGTTGACGATTACGTTCTCGTCCACGCCGGCTGTGCCATAGAAGTTATGAACAAGGCCAGAGCCGATGAACTCATTCAGCTGTTTGAGGAACTTGACGAGCTCGACGACATAAAGGAAATAGGATAGGTTTAAAAGTTTTGAAGGACATAAAAGAAATAACGGCATATTTGCGTGCCTATGACGGGCCGGAAATTAAGCTTATGGAGGTCTGCGGGACACATACGGCAGCCATATTCAAAAATGGAATCAGAAGCCTGATATCCCCGAAAATCCGACTGATATCCGGGCCGGGCTGTCCTGTCTGCGTAACGCCCACCGCGTTTATAGACAAGATTCTCGAATATGCACATATGGAAAACCACATAGTATGTTCCTTTGGTGATATGTTAAAGGTGCCCGGCACAAACGGCAGCATATCATCGCTCAAAGGTGAAGGAATACATGTAATGATGATGTATTCACCGTTTGATGTAATAGATGCTGCGACGGAAAATCCCGACAAGACCTATGTAATTGCAGCAGTCGGATTTGAGACCACAGCACCGACATATGCGCTGGCTCTCGAAGAAGCTGAGAGTCGCGGACTCAAAAACATCCGTCTGGTTACGGCTCTGAAAACGATAATCCCTGCGCTAAAGTGGATATGCGAAAGCGAAGAGGACATAAACGGATTCATCTGCCCGGGCCACGTTTCAACAATCATAGGCAGCGAAGTTTACAAGGACCTGGCCCTCAAATACAAAAAGCCATTTGTTGTGGCAGGCTTTGAGGCAGAACATCTCCTGACGGTCATCTATGACATCGTGCGCCAAATCGAAGCCGGCGGAAGCCGCGTAGACAATCTCTACACTAACGCCGTCCGCGACACCGGCAACGCAAAGGCGCAAGCAATTATAGACAAGTTCTTTACGCCCGGCCCTGCCATGTGGCGCGGCCTCGGCATAATACCGGGCTCAGGACTTTATCTGCGTCCCGAGTACGCAAAGTACGAAGGTGGCTCAGCAGGCTTAAACGCCGACATGGAGCTGCCAGCTTCCTGTCGCTGCGGCGAAGTCATCGTCGGCCGCATAAATCCAAATGAGTGCCCTATGTTTGGCACCGGCTGCAAGCCGGAATCGCCGTACGGGCCGTGTATGGTGTCGGCGGAGGGCTCTTGCGGCATTTGGTACCGCAACAGGTAGGTGAGCTTGTTAAAATCTCCCGTAGCTTTGTCAAACTGCGCAATCGAGTTCTCACGTACTTCAGTACGCTCCGAGCTCAATTGCTTGTTTTCCTCGCTACAAAAGATTTTTCCGGCGCTCTGGGTTTAGAAAGAGAACATTTTTCCTGCGCCAATGGTAGTTGGCACAGACCGAGTTTTTTGAAAGAGGCAATCTAAATGGAAAGAATTACTATGGCGCACGGCAGCGGCGGGAAATCCGGCGCAGAGCTGATGGCGCGCATATTTGGAAAACATTTCAAGAATGAAATACTGGACAAGATGGAGGATGCTGCGGTTCTCGAGATTAACGGCCGCATAGCCTTCAGTACCGATACCTTTGTCGTTACGCCGACAATTTTCAAGGGCGGCGACATCGGCAAGCTCTGCATCTGCGGTACTGTGAACGACCTGTTGATGATGGGCGCGGTGCCTAAATATCTGACCTGCGGCTTTGTACTTGAGGAAGGGCTCGATGTGGAGCTGCTTGACAAAATCGTTGAATCGATGGCGGCCACTGCAAAGAAGGCGGGCGTAACGATTGTCGCAGGAGACACAAAGGTTGTCGAAGGCCACGGCGGTCTTTTCATCAACACGACAGGCATAGGCATAATACCGGAAGGCAGAGACATCAGCGCGTCAAACTGCAAGGCGGGCGATAAGCTGATACTTTCCGGCACTCTCGGTGATCATCACGCATGCATACTGAGCGCGCGCATGAATGTCGAAAACAACATAAAAAGCGACTGCGCAGTGCTGGCACCGATCTGCAATGCTCTGTTTGATGGCGGCATAGAGGTACGCACGATGCGCGATGTGACCAGAGGCGGCCTCGGCACAATACTGAACGAGATAGCACGCTCCAGCAGTGTGCATATAAACCTTGAAGAGGAATCAATTCCTGTAAGCGACGAAGTCAGCGGATTCTGCGGAATCATGGGGCTCGATCCGCTCTATATGGGCAATGAAGGCAAAATGATTATCGTCGTTCCGGGAGAAAAGGCAGAAAAGGCTCTCGAGCTGGTGCGAGGCACCGAAGAGGGCAAAAACGCAGCAATTATCGGCACTGTTACCGAAGAAAAGAAAGCTTCGGTAACGATGACAACCAGGCTTGGAGGCAGCAGGATAGTGGATGTACTGTACGGCGAGGGCTTACCGAGAATATGCTAGAGCAGCTGTTTAACAGTAAATTTGCTTGACGAATCGTTGTAAATCGGATAAGATTATAGCGAGGTGACAATATGAATAGCGTATATCGTATCGTTAACACACTTAAAAATGCAGAACTCAGCAAGCGTGACAGGTGCACGTTTACTTTGCAGTTCGTCGATTACGTTGAAACCGAGGGTGAGGAGGAGCCTCTCGAGGTCGTAAAAAACAGCATAGAGCTGAAAACCGGCCAGATTTTCAGAGATGCCCTGAATATGTGTGAAGGTAAGGATGAAGACACCTTCAAGGTAACCTCGGAGACGACATTTGAGTATGCGAACTATATTGATTTCATAAAAGAGATCAATAACGGACTTTCAAAGGATGCGCTGGAATTTTGCTACAATCTCTATGATGACTTTTATAATACGGGCAGGTCAAAGGACGCCTACGTTCCGACCATGAATGTCCGTATGGAGCTCGACTGTACAGAGGACGGATATCTCGTAGAGTATTACTATTACGATGATTTCGAGAATCTGCTGGTTTACGACTTTTATTCGGCTATAAAGGAACGTATAGCCATAAAGAAATGCGCCCTCTGCGGCACGTATTTCCTGACTCAGAACAGAACAGACGAAATGTACTGCTCTGCGCTCTGCAGGAACATCATATCAAAGCAGCGTTCAAAGATTCACCATCGCCTTGATGACGAGAATGAAATGCTAAAGCGTCGTATCGCTTCCAGACTTCAGCAGCGCACAAAGGTTTCAAATGCAGCGCTTAGGGAGGACAGGGAGGCAGTTCACAAGAAATTCCTTTACGACGTAAAACAGTGGAAGAAACAGATTAAAGAGGGCACAGCCACAGCCGAGAATTACAAGATGTGGCTGCAGACTCAGGATTTGAAATATGCGACCATGCTCGAGCGCAAAGAACCGCTCCCTGCAGAGGTCAGACCTGTTCCGGTTATAAAGGCGGGCAATGTAGTGGCATCAGCGCCGCTTACACCGATTGTTACTGAAGAGGAGGCTCCGGAGAATGCCTCCGGCATAGACCTTGATGAGCTCGTTGCGGAACCTGTTGCAACACCTGAGCAGATAAAAATGGACATTCCTCTCGAGGAACAGGGAGTTCCCGAAGACATTAAAGCGCGTATTTTGCGTTTTGGGGACGAAAAGAACAGCTTTGCAGTAAAGAAGGCTGTATTCCCTACTCTCGACAAAGAATCCGTCAGAGACGATTTTATAGCCTCGGATTTGATTGATGAACCCGAAAAACCGGCAGAAAAAGAGCCGGAGTTCACCTCGCTTTCAATTAACGATATGAAAGCAAGGCTTGCGGGTCAAAAAGAAGCCCTGAGAGCACAGGGCCTCGACGAGCTCGCAGGTCTGATAGAGGATGACGAGAGGAAATAATATTATTGTAGGAAAATGACTGAAACACCCCGTTTACAAGGCAAAACGGGGTGTTTTTTAATATCACTTAACAGGCGAAATGGTTAACCGATTTTTTTGACACGGTTTACAATCGGCAAAGGGCAAAACCCTTGAAATTCAGACGATGAAATTAATTACCCCCCGCAGCTCCACTCGACAAATTCGTACGAGGGCACCTCCTGATTGCAAATAAATTTGCATTTTTGTCGAGTCGGATTACACCCTCTAAACGTAAACCAAAATTAATTTTCAAGTTTACAATCGCGATATCAAAAAAGCGCTGAAATTTCAACGCTTTTGTTAATTATCCATGTTCAGTCATCTGTTTTGACCAATTCTACTTTCTTTCGTCCAAAGGAATGTACTTTGTGCTGCCCTTTATACCAAAGTATGCGGGACGCATCAGACGCTTTCCGGTAATCAGCTCTTCGAGCCTGTGAGCACACCAGCCGGATAATCTGGAAAGAGCAAACAGAGGAGTCGAAATATCATCCGGTATTCCGAGAGCTCTGTATATGAAGCCTGAATACAAATCCACGTTTGCCGGCATCGTAGTTTCGTAATCACCGGTATAATCGCTGATTATGTCAGGAACCTTGTTTTCTATGTACTCGCAAAGCATGTAGTCATCCTCCATGCCTTTGCTCTGCGCCAGCTTTCTTGCAATACCCTTTAGCAAAACCGCACGCGGATCCGAAAGAGTGTAGATGGCGTGGCCGAGTCCGTAAACCCTGCCGCTGCCGTCGTTTGCTTCTCCGCGAAGAACCTTTAGGAAGTATTCGCGAAGCTGTGCCTCGTTTCCGATGTCGCCAACATGCTCCCGCAAATCATCAATCATGTGGCACACTGCTATGTTTGCACCTCCGTGAAGAGGTCCCTTCAGCGATGAAATTGCCGCAGATATAACACCGTATGTGTCGGTGCCGGAAGATGAAATCAGGTGGGTCGTAAAGGTGGAGTTGTTTCCACCGCCGTGCTCTGCGTGGAGCATCAGGCAGAGGTCGAGAACCTTTGCCTCGATATCGTCAAACTCTCCGCTGGCTCTGGTCATGTGAAGAATGTTCTCTGCAGTTGACAGAGTAGGAATCGGTCTGTGGTGCACAAACTCCGTGTCGTTAAAGAGGCTCCTCTTTGCCTTGAACGAATACGAAATCAGCGAAGGGAAATAGCCGATTATATCCAGAGACTGGCGAAGCACATTGCTTATTGAAATGTCGTCAGGCCTTTGGTCGTACGAATAGAGTGCCAAAACCGAGCGCGACAGCTTGTTCATGATGTTAATCGACGGAGCCGGCATGATCATTGTCTTTGCAAAGCCTTCCGGCAGAATGCGCTTGGAATTGAGGAGCAGCGTGAACTCTTCGAGCTGCTTTGCCGACGGAAGGTGGCCGAAGAGCAGCAGGTAGGTGACCTCATCGAAGCCGAAGCGGTTTTCGTCGAGGCAGGCACCTACTATATCGCGCACGTCATAGCCGCGGTAGAGTAAGCGCCCTTCGGAAGGCATTTTCGTACCGTCCGGGAGCAGCTTGTAGCCCTCTACGTTGCTGACTGTCGTAAGCCCGACAAGCACGCCTGTGCCGTTTGCGTTTCGAAGTCCGCGCTTGACATCATAGGCTTTGTATAATTCACTTGGTATCACGTCATTAACCTCGAGCTGCTCCGACATACGGTCGCAGAAATCCTCAAGGCTGTGGCGTTTTCTCATATCGGTTACCACTTGAAAACTCCTAAAAACTGTAAAAAATGAATACCTAAACAGTATAACACGCAAATGAGAACATATTCAAGTAAATTGCAATATATACACACAAAAAACACAGAACAAATGTTCAATTTCATACTGTACAGACAGCAAATTTCGTGCTAAAATAACAGGAGTGATTAAAGGAGAGGGAGAGCCATGGAATTCAAGCTTCATGCACCATACAAAGCAACAGGCGACCAGCCGCAGGCTATTGCAAAGCTGGCAGAGGGTGTTCTCAGCGGCGCGCGCCATCAGACTCTGATGGGTGTTACCGGTTCGGGAAAGACCTTCACTATGGCGGGAATCATTGAAAAGGTCGGAAAGCCGACTCTGGTGATATCTCACAACAAGACGCTTGCTGCACAGCTTCACGGTGAATTCAAGGAATTCTTCCCTGAAAATGCTGTTGAATACTTTGTCAGCTACTATGACTATTATCAGCCTGAGGCTTATGTTCCGAGTACGGACACATACATCGAAAAGGATTCGGATATCAATGCCGAAATCGAAAAGCTGCGCCACTCGGCGACGGCGGCTCTTGCAGAGAGGCGCGATGTCATAATAGTAGCTTCGGTGTCCTGTATATATGGCCTCGGCAGTCCTTTTGACTATGAAAATCAGATGCTGTCCCTCAGACCCGGCATGGTAAAGGATCGCCACGAAATGCTGCGAAAGCTTGTAGACATCCAGTATGAAAGAAATGACCTCGCTTTCGAGCGCGGCACCTTCCGCGTTCGCGGGGATACAATAGACATCTTCCCTGCCGGAAGCGATGTGGCTGTCAGAGTCGAGCTGTTTGGTGATGAAGTCGAATCGATAAAGGAGATGAACCCGGTTACGGGTGAAATACTTGGAATCAGAAACCATGTGGCCATCTATCCTGCAAGCCATTATGTCACCAGTCCCGAAAAGATGGCGCTGGCACTGACGGGCATTGAGCAGGAGCTTGAGGAAAGACTTCAGTGGTTCCGTGACCGCGGAAAGCTGCTCGAAGCGCAGAGACTCGAACAGCGTACACATTACGATCTTGAGATGCTGCGCGAAGTCGGACGCTGCAAGGGCATAGAAAACTATTCCCGGCATTTGAACAACCTGCCACCGGGAACCAGACCTTACACGCTTATTGACTACTTTCCAAAGGATGATTTTCTGGTTATGATAGACGAGTCGCATGTGATGCTGCCACAGCTTCATGCGATGTATGCGGGTGACCGCTCGCGCAAATCGAGTCTGGTTGATTACGGGTTCAGGCTCCCCAGCGCTCTCGACAACAGGCCGCTGACCTTTGACGAGTTTAACAGCATAGTGCCGCAGGCAATCTATGTCAGTGCGACCCCAGCAAACTGGGAAAGAGAGCAGAGCGGCGGCATCACCGCAGAGCAGATTATAAGACCTACGGGGCTGCTTGATCCTGCTATAGATGTCAGACCTACCGATGGGCAGATAGACGACCTGATTGGCGAAATAAACGCCATTACGGAGCATGGCGGAAAGATTCTGGTTACCACGCTTACGAAAAAGATGTCCGAAAGCCTGACAGACTACCTAAAGGGTGCAGGCATCAGAGTAAAGTACCTCCACTCGGATATAGATACTCTCGAGAGAATGGAGATTATCAGAGATATGCGACTGGACAAATTCGACGTGCTGGTGGGCATTAACCTGCTCAGAGAGGGGCTGGATATACCGGAGGTCGAGCTGGTTGCGATACTCGACGCTGACAAGGAAGGCTTCCTGCGTACCGAGACCTCACTGATTCAGACGATAGGCCGTGCCGCGCGAAATGCTGACGGCAGAGTAATCATGTATGCCGACGGAATCAGTCGTGCAATGAAAACCGCTATTGACGAGACCGACAGGCGCCGCATGATCCAGCAGGCTTACAACGATGAAAACGGTATAATCCCGGAAACCATCAGAAAGTCGGTCAGAGATGTAATAGAGGCGACAAAGGAAGTCGAGGCAGAGATGGACTATTACGAGGGAAAGAGCCCACTCGAGCTGACGAAAAAGGAATTAAAAGAGTACATCAAAAAACTCGAGGCGGAGATGCGGCAGTGTGCACAGGACCTTCAGTTCGAAAGAGCTGCGCAGCTGCGCGATATAGTTTTCGAGTGCAGAGCGAGATTGTAAACAGAATAATAAAATACAATACTTACAATTTGCGAATAAATAAAACCAAAAGAAACGTTGAAATATCAACAAAGCATTACATTGTAAATTTATTACCAAAATCAAAATGAACGAAAAAATAGTAATTAAAGGTGCGAAGGAGCACAATCTGAAAAATGTTAATTTGGAGATTCCCAGAGACAAGCTGGTCGTTATAACAGGGCTGTCGGGCTCGGGAAAATCATCTCTTGCATTTGATACTATATATGCGGAGGGCCAGCGCAGATATATGGAAAGCCTTTCGAGCTATGCCCGTCAGTTCCTCGGCAGAATGGAAAAACCGAATGTAGAGGAAATAGAGGGACTGTCTCCGGCCATATCCATAGACCAGAAGACTACATCCAAAAACCCCAGATCCACGGTTGCCACGGTTACGGAGATTCACGACTATTTCCGTCTGCTTTATGCAAGAATCGGTATTCCGCACTGTCCGGTGTGCGGGCAGGAAATCCGCAGCCTGAGCGTGGATCAGATAGTTGACAGTATGATGGCACTCGGCGAGGGCACCCGGCTTACCGTAATGGCGCCTGTGGTTCGCATGCGTAAAGGCGAGCACGAAAAGATAATCGAGCGAATCAGGAAGGAAGGCTTTACAAAGGTTCGCATTGACGGTGAAATGCACCAGCTTGATGACGGCGAGGAAATCAAGCTTGAAAAGAATATCAAGCACACGATAGAGATAGTTATAGACAGAGTCATAGCGCGCGAGGGGCAGGAAAGCCGAATTGCCGAAGCTGTCGAGCTCGGAATCAGCCACGGTGACGGACTGATTACGTGCATAGTTCAGCGCAGAAACGGTGAAGAGCTTTGCGAGGAAGAGCTAAAGACCTACAACACAAAGCTGGCTTGTCCGGACCACGGCATCACCATCGAAGAAATGGAGCCTCGAATTTTCTCTTTTAACGCTCCTTTCGGATCGTGCCGTACCTGTAACGGTCTGGGCTTTATTCAAAAGATCGACTCGGATCTGCTCTACACAAAGACCGGTAAAAAGATGCCGATTGAGATAGTTCACTACTACCAAAAGCGCTATGAAGCGACCTACTCTGATTATTTCAAGGACGAACTGGCACGCTTCACAACGACAAAGGTATGTCCGGACTGCGAGGGAAAGAGACTCAGAAAAGAGGTTCTCGCGGTTACTGTGGGCGGAAAGAGCATTGCAGATGTATGCGATATGTCGGTTTCGCGCTGCCTGGAGTTTTTCAAAGGGTTAAAGCTGACTCCGACCGAGGAAAAGATTGCGCACCAGATTATGAAAGAAATCATTTCGAGACTGCAGTTCCTGAAGGACGTAGGCCTCGACTATCTGACGCTTTCGCGTTCCAGCGCTACTCTTTCGGGCGGTGAGAGCCAGAGAATCAGATTAGCGACCCAAATCGGTTCATCGCTGATGGGTGTGCTTTACATTCTCGACGAGCCGAGCATAGGGCTCCATCAAAAGGACAACGAAAAGCTGCTTGCCACACTGCGGCATCTTACCGACATAGGCAATACCCTCATCGTTGTTGAGCATGACGAGGATACGATGTATGCGGCGGATTACATAGTCGATGTGGGACCGGGAGCCGGGCTTAACGGAGGCGAGATTGTTGCAGCAGGCAGCATTGACGATATAAAGGCCTGCAAAGAATCCGTTACCGGTCAGTACCTGCGCGGTGAAAGGAAGATAGAGGTTCCTTCGTTCAGACGCCCCGGAAACGGAAAGAGCATAAAGGTAATAGGGGCAAAGGAACACAATCTGCAAAATGTTGATGTGGAGTTCCCGCTGGGGAAGTTTATCTGCGTAACAGGGGTTTCAGGCTCCGGTAAATCGAGTCTGGTTAACGAAATCCTCTACAAATCCGCAGCGCGCAGCCTCTACGATTCAAAAGAAGAACCCGGTGAGCACAAAGAACTGAAGGGACTTGAGAACATAGACAAGGTCATCAATATCGACCAGAGTCCGATAGGGCGCACGCCGCGTTCAAACCCGGCGACCTATACCGGAGTATTTACCTATATCAGAGATCTGTTTGCGGAGCTTCCCGAGTCAAAGCTCAGAGGTTATGCAAAGGGCAGATTCAGTTTCAACGTAAAGGGCGGCAGATGTGAGAGCTGCGGAGGCGACGGGATCATCAAAATCGAGATGCATTTCCTGTCCGACGTATATGTTCCGTGCGAGGTTTGCCACGGACAGAGATACAACCGTGAAACACTTGAGGTTAAATACAAGGGAAAGAGCATAAATGATGTTCTCGAAATGAACGTCTCCGAGGCGCTTGAATTCTTTAAAAATATCCCTTCCATTGTGCGCCAGCTCGAAACGCTAGAGCAGGTGGGACTCGGATATGTAAAGCTGGGACAGCCCAGCACCCAGCTTTCAGGCGGCGAAGCACAGAGAGTAAAGCTGGCGAGCGAGCTCTCAAAGCGCAGCACCGGTCGTACTCTTTACATACTCGATGAGCCTACTACAGGACTTCATTTTGCGGATGTCGACAGACTGCTTCAGGTTCTTGACAGACTCGTTGAAACGGGAAACACGGTAGTGGTTATCGAGCACAATCTCGATGTCATTAAAAAGGCCGACTACATCATAGATATGGGGCCTGACGGAGGCGATCGCGGAGGTAAAGTCGTTGTTACCGGAACGCCTGAGGAGGTTGCAAAACACAAAACCTCCTACACTGCGGAATTCCTTAGAAAAATCCTGTAGCGGTTGACTTTGCATTCTGAATGTTCTACAATTTGAGAGGATGGGGATTTCCCCTATCCTCTCAATTTTTAATATCCCGACAGCAGGGAGCACAGAAAGGAAAGGTCGATGAGCGACAGATTTATGAACGAGATAAACATGACCATGATGACGGACTTTTACGAACTGACCATGGCTAATGGTTATCTCGAAACAGGGATGGCGGACAACATTGCATGCTTTGACATGTTCTTCAGAAACATCCCTGACGGCGGAGGTTTCGCCATAATGGCAGGCCTTGAGCAGCTGATAGAGTATCTCAAGGAACTTCACTTTACGGATGAGGATATCAACTTCCTCAGAGGAAAGGGCTTTTTCTCTGAGAGATTCCTCGATTATCTAAAGAATTTCAAGCTTGAATGCGATATCTGGGCTGTACCGGAGGGAACACCAATTTTCCCTTACGAGCCGATTGTAACGGTAAAGGGACCTGTTATTCAGGCACAGTTTTTGGAGACTTTGATTCTGCTGATGATTAACCATCAGAGCCTGATAGCCACAAAGTCTAACCGTATTGTGAGGTCAGCAAACGGTAGGGCGGTAATGGAGTTTGGTACTCGTCGCGCGCACGGCACATCGGCTGCCGCATACGGCGCCAGAGCCGCATATATCGCCGGATGCGTGGGAACTGCCTGCGCAGTCGTTGATAGGGACATGGGCGTTCCTGCTCTCGGAACCATGGCTCACAGCTGGGTACAGATGTACGACAGCGAATACGAAGCATTCAAAAAGTATGCGGAAATTTATCCGACAAATTGCGTACTTTTGGTAGATACATATAACGTATTAAAATCAGGCGTCCCTAATGCCATAAAGGTATTCAAGGAACTCAATCCGCCAAAGAAGGGCATACGCATTGACTCGGGCGACATCACATACCTCACCAAGCAGGCGAGAAAGATGCTCGACGATGCAGGCCTTACCGACTGCCAGATTTGTATTTCAAACTCACTTGATGAGTACCTCATTCGCGAAGTGCTCCGCGAAGGAGCATGCATCGATTCCTTCGGCGTGGGTGAAAGACTCATCACAGCAAAGAGCGAGCCGGTATTCGGCGGAGTGTACAAGCTTTCCGCACTCGAAAAGGACGGGAAGATGATACCAAAGATTAAAATCAGCGAAAATGTGGCAAAGATCACAAATCCGGGCTATAAAAAGCTTTACAGATTCTATGATAATGTCACAAACAAGGCACTGGCCGACGTAATCGCTCTGGCGAGTGAGCCTGTACCTTGCGCTGAAGGCTATGAAATATTCAACCCTAATGCGGTATGGAAGAGGAAAAAGCTGACAAACTACCGTGTTGAAGAACTGCAAAAGCAGATTTTCAGCGGCGGCAAGTGCGTATACGAGTCTCCTTCCGTAAACGAAATCAGGGAGTATTGTGCAAAGCAGGTTGACAACCTCTGGCCGGAAATTCTTCGTTTCGAAAATCCGCAGGAGTACTATGTTGACCTTTCGGAAGAGCTTTGGAAAGTAAAGAATGAGCTGCTTGAAGAACATGCAGCGGAGTAGGAAAAAGGAGGAAAACAGATGGCACTTGTAACATCAAAGGAAATGTTTGCTAAGGCACTCAAAAGTGATTACGCTGTCGGCGCATTCAACGTAAACAACATGGAAATCATTCAGGGCATAGTTGACGCCGTAAAGGAAGAGAACGCTCCTGTAATTCTGCAGGTTTCAGCCGGCGCACGTAAATATGCACGTCCGGCTTACCTGATGAAGCTGGTGGAAGCCGCTGTAATTGACACAGGCCTCGATATCTGCCTGCATCTTGACCACGGCGAAGATTTTGAAATCTGCAAAAAGTGCGTGGACGACGGTTTTACATCGGTTATGATTGACGGCTCAAAGCATCCTTATGAGGAGAATATCGCCCTCACAAAGCAGGTTGTAGAGTATGCTCACGCACACGGCGTAGTAGTAGAAGCAGAGCTCGGCAAGCTCGCAGGCGTTGAAGACAATATAAAGGTTGATGCCAGATCCGCCACTTTCACCGACCCGGAGGAAGCTGCAGAGTTCGTACAGCGCACAGGTGTTGACTCACTTGCAATCGCTATTGGCACCAGCCACGGCGCATATAAGTTCAAGGGCGAGCCTTATCTTGATTTCGAGAGATTAAAGACTATCCACAATCTGATTCCTGACACACCTCTCGTTCTCCACGGAGCATCAACAGTGCTTCCTGAGTTCGTAAACAAGTGCAACCAGTATGGCGGAAACATTCCGGGAGCACAGGGTGTACCTGAGGACATGATCAGAGAGTCCACAAAGTGGGGTATTTGCAAGGTTAACATCGATACAGACCTGCGTCTCGCAATGACTGCGGAGGTTAGAAAGTTCCTTATCGAGAACCCTGCCGAGTTCGACCCTCGCAAGTATCTGTCCCCTGCAAGAGCAGCTATTCAGGGAATGGTACAGCACAAGATAAAGAATGTATTAAATGCATCCGGAAAGAGATAAAACAAAATATAGTTTTCAGAGCCTGAAGAAGGGATTTTCTTCAGGCTTTTTTTTCTTATATTTAAATAAATTGTACAAGAATTGTTCACTACTGCGCAAATTGGTGGTATAATACATAATATATAAGAAAATTCAAATAGTTCAGAATGAGTTGTGAAGGAGATATCCGTGAATAATCTATTTAGTAATGACGAAATCTATCTTTTCAGAAGAGGTGAGTACCTCAGGAGCTATGAAAAGCTGGGGGCACATGAAAAAGAGAAAGACGGCGAAAAGGGGTATCTTTTCGGCGTATGGGCACCTGATGTAAAAAACGTATTTGTCACGGGAGAATTCTGCGACTGGAGCATGGAGGCTTACCCGATGACGCCTGAAGAGGGCGGAATCTGGTCTCTTTTTATACCCAAAATCAAGCCGGGCATGCTGTACAAATATGTGATAGAAACGCATGACGGAAGAAAGTTCTACAAGGCAGATCCGTATGCTTTCACTGCAGAGGTTGCGCCGGGAACGGCATCAAAGCTTGCGCGGGAGCTTGACTATGAGTGGAGAGACGAGGAATATCTGAAAAAGCGGAGGAAAACCACTCCTCTCGAGAAGCCTCTCAATATATACGAAGTGCATTGCGGATCGTGGGCCAGAGATGAGGACGGTGAGGCACTTTCATACAGTGCTCTTGCTAAAAAGCTGGTGCCTTACGTAAAGGAGATGGGCTACACGCATATTGAGCTGATGCCTGTTATGGAGCATCCTTTTGATGGCTCGTGGGGATATCAGATTACGGGCTACTATGCCCCTACCTCACGCTACGGAAAGCCAAAGGAGCTTTGCATGCTGATTGATGCGTGCCACAAAGAAAATATAGGCGTTATCATCGACTGGGTTCCGGGGCATTTCTGCAAGGATGAGCACGGACTGTCAACCTTTAACGGCAGCATGCTCTTTGAAAAAAGGCAGCATCCGCAGTGGGGAACCGACATATTTGATTTCGGGCGCGGTGAGGTAAAGAGCTTTCTGATTTCAAATGCTCTGTTCTGGATTGAAAAATACCACGTAGACGGTATCAGAGTTGACGGTGTATCGAGTATGCTTTACCTCAATTTCGGCGTCGAAAACGAAAAGGATAAAATATTTAACAGCAAGGGGACCGAGGAAAACCTCGAAGCATCGGCATTCCTTCGCCGGCTGAATTACGAGGTCGGCACCCGCTATCCGGATGTAATGATGATTGCGGAGGAAAGCACTGCATGGCCGCTTGTCACCTATCCGCCATCGGATGGAGGCCTGGGCTTCCACTTTAAATGGAACATGGGTTGGATGAACGATACGCTGTCGTATATGCAGACAGATTTTCCATCGAGGCCTGACAGGCACAGCCTGCTCAATTTCTCGATGATGTATGCTTTTAATGAAAATTTCATTCTGCCACTTTCACACGATGAGGTGGTTCACGGAAAGAAATCGCTCATCGGACGCATGCCGGGCGATTACTGGAGACAGTTTGCGGGCATGAGAGTTCTGGCACTTTATCAGATGTGCCATCCGGGAGCAAAGCTCAGCTTTATGGGGAACGAAATCGCTCAGTTTATAGAGTGGCGCTATTACGAAAGCATAGAATGGTTCCTGGCAGATGATTACGAAACCCACAGAAAGCAGAGACAGCTGATAAAGGAGCTTAATCATTTATTCACAAAGGAGCCTGCTCTCTGGGAGAGAAACTACGAAGAGGAAGGCTTCAGGTGGCTCGATGCGGATGATTCCGCACAGTCCATCATCGCATTTACCAGAAAGGGCTTCAATCCGAAGGACGAGCTGGTGGTTCTGATTAACTTCAGGCCGGATACCTACGAAGATTTCAGGCTTGGGGTTCCGAGAGCCGGCAAATGGCATGAAATATTCAATACCGACAGAGAGGAATTCGGCGGAAACGGATATGTAAATTACGATGAGTTAAAGAGCGAAAAGGAACCTTGGCACGGATTTGACAATTCGGTTAAAATCAGGGTTCCGTCGATTGGCGGCCTGATATTGAAGCGACGCAGATAAAAAGGGAAAGTAAAGGAAAAATAAATGTTCAAAGGCAAAAAAGAGTTTATCGAAAAATATCAAAGCTATTGCTTGCAGGAAATAGGCAGACCTTTCGAACGCTGTACAGACAGGGAAAGATTTGCGGTTCTCGCGGATATCGTGGCAGATATGGCGAGGGAAATAGAAAGTGAAACGGGTAAAAAATACATACTCGAGGAAAAGAAGAGAGTCTATTACTTCTCGATGGAGTTCCTGATAGGAAGGCTGCTTGATGATTACATTTCAAATCTGGGAATTCGCGACATGGTTGCGGGAGCACTCGAAGAGCTTGGCTCCGACCTCGAAACCATAGAAGAACAGGAAGTCGATCCGGGCCTCGGAAACGGCGGCCTCGGCAGGCTTGCAGCTTGCTTCCTCGACTCGATGGCGTCGACAGGTGTGGCAGGCTACGGTAACGGCATTCGTTACCGCTATGGACTTTTCAAGCAGAAAATCGTGGATGGGCGTCAAAAGGAAGAGGCTGACAACTGGCTTGAAAATGACTACCCATGGGAGGTCAGGAAGGACGAAAGCACAGTGCTTGTCCGGTTTGGCGGTGAGGTAAAGAGGCACGAAGAGGACGGCAAGTTCTGGTTCACCTGGGAAGGCGGAGAGCTTGTGAAGGCGGTGCCTTACGATGTGCCTATAGTGGGCATCGGGGGTGAATATGTAAACAACCTTCGTCTTTGGAGTGCAGAGCCGTACAAAGACAACTTTGACCTCGACGCGTTTGACAGCGGCGATTACAGCGGAGCGGTCAGATACAGGGCAGAGGCTGAGGCAATCAGCTACATGCTGTATCCTAATGACAGTACGATAAACGGCAAAAAGCTGCGTCTAAAGCAGGAATACATGTTTGTGGTGGCAGGTCTGACGACCATAGTCAGAGGCTTTTACAATCAGAACGGTGAGGCATGGGAAAGGTTCCCTGAGCTCATCGCTATCCACACAAACGACACTCACCCTGCGCTTTGCGCACCGGAGCTGATGCGTATACTGATGGACGAATACGGGCTTGAATGGAATCAGGCATGGGATATAGTCACAAGGAGCATTTCGTTTACAAATCATACGATTCTTTCGGAAGCACTTGAGTGCTGGTCGATTGACATCATGAGAGAAATGCTGCCGAGAACCTATATGATAATCGAGGAGATTGACAGGCGCTTCAAGGCTTCGATTCCGGAGGATATTGAGAATCGCAACAGTGTTCTTTCTAATACTGCCATACTTTGGGACGGGCAGGTGCACATGGCAAATCTTTCGATTATTGCCTCAAACTCGGTAAACGGCGTTGCAGCACTCCACTCCGAGATACTGAAGGATATCGTTTTCAAGGATTTCTACAAGCTTTCGCCTAAAAAGTTTAACAACAAAACAAACGGAGTATCGCATAGGAGATTCCTGGCAGAATCGAACAGAGCGCTTGAACGGCTGATTACCGGAACGCTCGGACAGGACTGGCTGTCTGATGCGGGAAAGCTTACCGAGCTTCTCAAAAAAGAAAACGATCCGGTATTCCTGATGGCGCTTGAAAACGCCAAAAAGGTCAACAAAGAAAGGCTGGCTTATTACCTGAAGGTAGGTAACAGAACCACGGTTATTCCGGACGGCGTTTTCGACATACAGGTAAAGCGCTTCCACGCATACAAGAGACAGCTGCTTAATATATTTAAGGTTATAGATTATTACTTCAGATTGACAGACGGGACTGCGCCTACGCTGCCGCCTTGCAATTTCATCTTTGCGGGGAAGGCTGCCCAGGGCTACAAGTTCGCAAAGGATGTTATTTACCTGATAAACCGCGTTGCGGAAAAGGTCAACAATGACAGCCGTGTAGGCGGCAGGATAAAGGTTGTATTTGTCGAGAATTTCTCGGTATCCACAGCACAGCTGATATATCCGGCTGCGGACATTTCCGAGCAGATATCCACTGCCGGGATGGAGGCATCGGGTACAGGTAATATGAAGTTTATGATGAACGGAGCAATTACGCTCGGAACACTGGACGGCGCAAACGTCGAGATTCTCGACGAGGTCGGAAAGGAAAATATCACTATATTCGGACTTACAGCCGAAGAGGTTGAACATTATCGCAAAAACGGCGGATACTTTGCTTTTGACTGCTACAGCAAGAACGAAAGGATAAAGCGCGTTGTGGATTCGCTGACAGACGGTACATTTTCGGACAATCCGGGAGACTTTACGGGCATAAAGGATTCGCTTCTGCTCTCGAACGACTTCTTCTTTGTACTTTGCGACCTGCCTGCATATATTGCGGCATGGGAAAAGACAATGAAGCTTTATACCGATCGCAATGCGTGGAACCGCATATCGCTGCGAAACATTGCGGCATCCGGTTATTTCTCGAGTGACAGAACTATTACTGAATATGCTAAAGAGATTTGGAAGGCAGACTAATTCGGAGGTGGATGTGTAATGAAGAAAAAAAAGTGTATTGCAATGCTGCTTGCAGGCGGACAGGGAAGCAGGCTGGGAAGCCTTACAAAAAATATAGCAAAGCCGGCAGTCAGTTTCGGAGGCAAGTACAGAATCATTGATTTTTCGCTTTCAAACTGCGCAAACTCTCACATTGACACGGTGGGAGTTCTGACACAGTACAGGCCGATGATGCTGAATGCTTATATCGGAAACGGTGCGTCCTGGGACCTGGACAGCCCTGACGGAGGAGTGTTTATCCTGCCGCCTTACGAGACGGAAAAGGGCGGAAACTGGTACAAGGGCACTGCCGATGCCATTTATCGCAATATCGACTTCATTAAAGCAACAGATCCCGAATATATTTTGATTCTTTCGGGAGACCACATCTACAATATGGATTATCGTTCGATGCTCGCAAGCCACATAAGTCGCAGGGCAGAGCTGACTATATCCGTTATGCCGGTGCCTATGGAGGAAGCATCGAGGTTTGGTATAATCACAACCGATGAAACGAAGAAAATCGTAAAGTTCAGCGAAAAACCGAAAAAACCGGATTCCAATCTGGCGTCGATGGGAATTTACATCTTTACGACGGATGTCTTAATTGATGCTTTAGAGAGGGATGCGGAAAATCCTGATTCAAAGCATGATTTTGGAATGAATGTAATACCGATGCTGCTCGGCGAAGGAAAACGCCTATTTGCGCATAAGTTCGAAGGCTACTGGAAGGACGTGGGTACCATTCAGAGCTATTACGATGCCAATATGGAGCTGCTCGACGACGAGGACACAGCAGGTATTTACAAATACGAAAAGTATATAATGACAAATAATGTTCAGAGCCCTGCGAAATATATAGGTGAGAATGCTGAAATAACAAACTCCCTGATTTCAAACGGGTCCATGGTGCTAGGCAAGGTCGAACATTCAATACTCAGTACAGGCTGCTATGTCGGCAAGGGCGCAGAGGTTGTTGATTCACTGCTGCTGCCGGGCGCAAAGGTTATGGAAGGTGCAAAGGTGCACCGCACCATTATGGGCGAGCGCTCAGTAATTGAAGCCGGAACAGCCTACGGACAGACCGGCAAAAACGCCGAAATAATGACGATAGGCGACAACTGTAAGGTTGACGCAGCGAAGGAGGCGAGATAATGTACAGTATTGACGGAATTGTTTTTGCAAATTACGCATCCGAGAAATTGGAAAGTCTGGCAGGCGACAGAACCATTGCCGCATTGCCGTTTTGGGGAAAGTATCGCTTAATTGACTTTCCGCTCACATATATGACCGAGAACGAGATTACGACAATCGGCATTATCACGCCTTACAAGTACCGCTCCATCACCGACCATGTTGGATCCGGTAAGTCGTGGGGGCTTGACAGAAAGACAGGCGGACTTCATATCCTGCCGGGCACGGTTTACGGCGTATCAAACGGGAACAGCCGCTTCATACTCCGCGATCTCGACAGGAACAAGATTTTCCTCGACAGAAGCAGAGCGGATTATATACTGGCGACAGCTGCAAATACCGTCACTGCAATCAATTACGAGGATTTGGTCAGATACCATCACGACAGCGGAGCAGACATGACTATAGTCTACAAGAACGCCGAAAGGGACAACGAGTATATGCGAAGCGTCCGCATGGAAAAGGACAGAGTGACCAGTATGCACGACGGAGCAAAGAAGGGACAGCCTATGTTCCTCGACTGCTTTGTAATTAACAGACCTACGCTTTACAACCTTTTGAAGTTCTACAAGGCAATCAATTTTATGGACCTCTTTGACATTCTCGGCAGCGAGTTTGGAAAGATGGATATCCGTGCTTACAAATATGATGGCTTTTCCTATAGCCTTTTCACGGAAAAGCAGTACTTTGATGCCAATATGGAGCTGCTGAGGGAAGAAATATACGGACCGCTGCTGCTCGGCGGGACAACAATCCTTACAAAGCAGCACGACCATATGCCTGCCAAATTCATAAACGGCTGCAGTGTAAAGCGTTCAATCATCCAGGATGGCAGCCAGATAGAAGGCACAGTTGAGAACAGCATTATTTCAAGTAATGTCAGAATAGGAAAAGGCGCAAAGGTTACAAACAGCATCATTTTCCAGGGCTGCGTCATTGAAGATGGGGCAAAGGTTGACTATGCAATAATAGACAGACGTAATGTGATCAGCAAAAAGGTGTCCATAAAGGGAACAAAGACAACACCTTTCGTAATGGGAAAGGCGCAGAAATAAAACCGGAGGGGAAATGGCAACTAAAAGCAAAACCAAAAAGCAGACAGAGCAGGAACAAAGGATAAACGTACTGTTTGCCATATTCGAGGCGGTACCTTTTATGAAGACGGGCGGTCTCGGAGATGTAGGAGGATCGATGCCTTTTGAACTGAAAAAGGCAGGGCTTAATGTGCGTGTAATCATGCCAAAATTTGATACCATTCCTGAGGAATACACATCGCGCATGGTTCACGTAACGGATTTTTATGTTCCGCTCGGTTGGAGAAATCTTTACTGCGGTATTGAAAAGCTGATGTATAAAGGTCTGACCTTTTATTTCGTGGATAACGAATATTATTTCCACAGAGGCGCACCTTACGGATACTTTGACGACGGAGAAAGAATTGCATTTTTTGCGAAGGCTGTAGTTGAGGCAATGACTCATCTGCCGCGATTCAAATGCGATATTCTGCACTGCAATGACTGGCATACTGCTTTGGCACCGGTATTCCTCAGAGAGTTTTATCACGGAGACAAAATCTGGGACAATGTAAAGACCGTGCTGACAGTGCACAACCTGAAATTCCAGGGGAAGTATTCGGACTACGTCCTTGGCGATGTTTTAGGGCTGAAAGGGATAAAGGCAGCAGAGGATCAGCTCAGCTGCGGCAGGCAGACCATAAACTATTTAAAGGGCGGTCTCTGCTATACGGATGCCATAACCATGGTATCTCCTACCTATGCCGAGGAAGTGACAGATCCGTTCTTTGGGGAAGGTGTCGAGGATGTTCTGCGCAGGCGGCGCAGCATTATGAGGGGCATATTAAACGGGATAGATTACACAGCATATAATCCCGAAAAAGACAAAGCTATTAAAGACCATTTTTCAGCGGACGATTTGACCGGAAAAGCCGAATGCAAACGCCTGCTTCAGGCGGAGCTGGGGCTTCCTGAAAATCCGGAGGTGCCTATAATTGCAATGATCGGCAGGCTTACCGCACAAAAAGGGTGCGACCTTTTGATGAGAGTTTTCGGCGAAATTGCTGGGCTCGGCGCTCAGATTGTGATACTCGGAACAGGTGACAAGAAGTACGAGGATGCACTAAAGGGCTTTGCTTACCGGTTCGGGGACAATTTCAGGCTGCTTCTGAAGTTCGACGAAGCGCTTTCACACCGCATCTATGCGGGGGCGGACATGCTGCTGATGCCTTCGGTATTTGAACCGTGCGGCTTGGCGCAGATGATTGCGATGGCTTACGGCACACTGCCTGTAGTCAGAGAGACAGGCGGTCTGAAGGATACTGTGCGTCCTTACAACAAGTTTACCGGCGAGGGCAACGGCTTTTCGTTTGCACACATAAACGCTCATGAGATGTTGTTTACCCTAAAGGATGCGGTGGCGCTCTTTAAGGAAGACAAGGAGGCATGGAGAAAGCTGCAGCTGACGGCCATGAAAGAGGACTACAGCTGGGAAAAATCCAGCCTTGAATACAGAAAGATTTACGAGGAGCTGCTCGGCAGAGGTTAACGGAGGATAGTGCATGGGAGTTTTTCATGATTCACGGAGCCTTCTCTACAGAAATCCATTCGGCGCTGCGCAGGTCGGGGAAGATATTACGCTCCGAATTGCGGCAGATTTTGAAACTTATCGGAGCTGCGCTCTGAGAGTCTGGATAGACGGAAAAGGCGAAAGCTTCACAGAAATGAAAAAGGAAGAAGGTCAGGAAGGCACCTTCTTTTCCTGCTTGGTTAATTTTCCTGAGGCCGACATAATCTGGTATCGCTTTGTTTTAACCTGCCATGACGGGCGCAGCGTCTTTTATGGCGCAAAGCCGGGGAAAACCGGCGGAGAGGGCGAAATTTGCGATTATGAGCCCCCTTCGTTTCAGATTACCGTATATGAAAAAAGAGATGTGCCGGCGTGGTACAAAAACGCATGCATATATCAGATATTTCCTGATGTTTTCGCCAGAGACAGCGAATATGCAAAAAGGGCGGAGCATCTGCTTGAAAAGAGGAACGGCCCTGAAAGAGTGCTGGTGGAGCCATGGGAAGCCGAGTCCTCATATGACAAAGACGAAGCGGGTAATATCACTTGCTGGAGGTTTCATGCAGGAAGCCTCGCAGGGATAGAAAGCAAGCTGCAGTATCTCAAGGATATGGGGATAACGGTAATTTATCTCAACCCTGTTTTTGAGGCTGCGAGCTGGCATCGCTATGATACTGCGAACTATATGAAAATAGATCCTCTTCTCGGCAGTGAAGAGGATTTCAGGCACCTTTGCAAAGCTGCAGAGGAAAAAGGAATCAGAATAATTCTTGACGGGGTATTCAATCACACGGGCTGCGACAGCATATATTTCGACAGATACGGAAATTACGGCGGAGGCGCATATGGCAATCCCGATTCAAAATACAGGAGCTGGTTCAATTTTAACGACTCCCCTTGCGGCTATGACAGCTGGTGGGGTGTTGCGGACCTGCCTGCGGTAAACGAAGACGACCCGTCATTCAGAGAGCTGATTGCGGGAAAGGATGGTGTGGTCAGGAAATGGCTCGGATGCGGGGCTTCAGGCTTCAGACTTGATGTTGCGGATGAGCTTCCTGACAGATTTATCTGCGAAATAAAGGAGGCGCTTCTGGCTGAAAAGGAGGACGGTGTCCTGATAGGTGAGGTGTGGGAAGACGCCTCGAATAAAATCAGCTACGGGCAGTTGAGACGCTATTTCCTGGGAACGGAGCTCGACGGTGTAATGAACTATCCATTCCGAGATGCGATGATTGAGTTCCTGCTGGGGCATATCTCGGCGGCAGATGCTGCAGAAATCTTTTTATCGCTGCAGGAAAACTATCCGAAGGATGCCTTTTACAGCGGGTTTAACATGCTCGGCAGTCATGATAGGCCGAGGATACTTTCAATACTCGGGGAAGAACCTTTTAACATGGGCCTCGCAAAGGCCAGACTGTGGCTGGCACTGGTAGTGCAGATGACATTTCCGGGTGTGCCTTGCATATACTACGGCGATGAAGCCGGCATGGCGGGAGGCGCGGATCCATGTAACAGGAATCCATACCCTTGGGGGATGGAGGACAAAGATGCCATGGTCATGCACATGGGTGCGATGTATTTCAGGAAGGCTTATGCGGCCTTTACCGACGGCGATTTCAAACCGTTTGCTCCATGTGATGATGTGTTTGGATATTACAGAACCGGCAGTGACGGCTGCTTTGCGGTTCTGATAAACAGAAACAGATGGGAGAAGAAGGAATTTCGCTTTGAGGCACCTGCGGCGGAGGCTGCAGAGCTTGTCAGCGGAAAGGATATGGTAATAGAGGACGGTAAAGCCCTGCTTCAGCTCGGCCCTCTTGATTCTGCAGTCATCCGCTTCGGAAAGAGGGAGCCTCGAGGTGCAAAGCTTGAAAGAGGAGCGGGCGTTATCTGTCATGTCACTTCGCTTCCGGGATTCAGCGAAAAGGGTCTCGATGCGGCGTACGGCTTCATTGACAGTCTGAGCGACGCAGGCGTAAGGTACTGGCAGATGCTGCCGATAAATCCTACAGACGAGTATGGCTCGCCTTATGCCGGAACATCCGCCTTTGCGGGCAACGTGAACCTGCTCTGCTATGACAGGGCAGCACTGGAAAGGCTTTATAGAGATTTCAAAAGTAGCGGCAAAAAGCAGGATGACTACAAAGCTTTTTTGAAGGAAAACGAGTACTGGATAAACGGCTATATGGCTGCATTTGGCAAAGACGGAGAGTTCGAAGGCTTTTGCCAGTATCTCTTTGACAGGGAGTGGCTAAAAGTTAAGCAGTACGCTGCTTCAAAGGGGATAAAGCTGGTGGGCGATATACCGATGTTCGTATCGGCGGGATCGATAGATGCAAAGCAGTGGAAAAAGTATTTTAAGCTAGCTGAGGATGGTACCGTTTCCGATCAGGCAGGTGTGCCGCCTGACAGCTTTTCCGAGGAAGGCCAGCTTTGGGGGAACCCTCTGTATGACTGGGACGAGCTCGAAAAGGATGGATTTGAATGGTGGCTTCAGAGGCTTCAGAGGCTGTTTGGACTGTTTGATTACGTGCGCCTCGATCACTTCAGAGGCTTTGAAGCAAGCTGGTGCGTGCCGGGCGGAAAGACTGCAAAGGAAGGCAGATGGGTAAAGGCAAAGGGCATGGAGCTGTTTGAAGCTGCTCACAGGAGATTCGGGCCGCTTCCTGTAATTGCCGAAGACCTCGGCGTGATAACACCGGCGGTCAGAGTGCTGCTTGATGTAAACGGGTTCCCGGGCATGGATGTGCTTCAGTTCAGTGATTCAGATCCGTTTGAATACAAAGCACCAAAGGGAAAGGTCGTTTACAGCGGAACGCATGACAACGATACCTTGGTCGGATGGTGCGAAAAGAGCTTCCCTGAAGAGGATGCAAAGAAGTGCGCCGAAAAGCTGCTTGACGTAATGTTCAAATCCGATGCGGATGTGGTATTTGTGCCGCTTCAGGATGCGATGCTCCTGGGAAGTGATGCCAGAATGAATGTGCCGGGCAGCCTCGGGAAGAACTGGAGCTGGCAGGCAAAGCAAAAGGATATGGGCGAGGCTATATCGAGGCTTCGAAAATTCATAAAAGCAAGTGGGAGGTAATAAACGATGAAGGAATGGGACAAACTGTGCAATAACCTTTTTTATGACAAGAAAACCGGGCTGATGATAGAGTACGGTGGAATGGACATCTCGGACAAATATATCGCCGAGAAGAGCGCAAAGCTTGATGATGCGCTGGTCTTTATGGACGAACTCGAAAAAGGCTGCATAGCGAATCCCGATGAGAAGAGGATGGTAGGGCACTACTGGCTCAGAAATACGGAGATAGCGCCTAAAAAGGAAATAGCCGATGAAATAAACGGAGCAAAGAATGCCGTAAAGAAATTTGCAGATTCCGTTATAAAGGGTAAAATCCTTTCGGAAAAAAACACGAAATTCAAATATGCTCTGGTTTCAGGCATGGGTGGGAGCAGTCTGGGACCTGCCTTCATCTACGATGCCCTGCATGAAAAGGGCGTCGGAACGGAGCTTTATTTCCTTGATAACACAGATCCTGCCGGCATGGACAGAATTTTTGGTCTGGTTGAGGAATGCCTCGATGAGACGCTGCTGATTGTCATTTCGAAGAGTGGCGGAACAATCGAAACGAGAAACTCAATGGAGGAGGCGAGAGCCTTTTACGAAGGCCACGGCCTTGACTTTGGAAAGCACGCGGTCTGCATAACAGGCAAGGGCAGCAAGCTCGAAGCGCAGGCTGAAAGGGAGGGCTGGCTGGCAGTATTCCCTATGTGGGACTGGGTAGGCGGCCGCACCTCCGTGATGTCGGCTGTCGGTCTCTTGCCACTGAGCCTTGCGGGCATCGATGTTGACGGCTTACTCCTCGGAGCTTCCGACTGCGACAGGCTGGGGAGAAACAAGAGCTTCCGCGATAATCCTGCGGCAATTATGGCGCTTGCATGGTATTATGCAAGCGGTGGTGAGGGCGGCGAGAGTATGGTTGTGCTGCCTTACAGAGACAGCCTGGGGCTGTTTGCGAAGTACCTGCAGCAGCTGGTTATGGAGTCGCTCGGGAAAGAGTTTGACCTGGATGGAGGAACTGTTAATCAGGGGCTTGCGGTGTTTGGAAACAAAGGCTCTTCGGACCAGCATTCTTATGTGCAGCAGCTGGTAGGCGGCCCATTCAATGTGTTTACGACATTTGTTCAGATATTAAAGGACAGAGAAGGAAAATCGCCTGTTGTCGGTGAGGACAGCACCAGCGGTGATTATCTCAACGCTTTTATGCTCGGCACAAAGAAAGCCCTCGAGGATCATGGAAAGCATACCATCACAATAACCGTGCCGGATGATTCGGCATATTATGTGGGCATGCTGATTGCACTCTATGAGAGGGCCGTAGGCATCTATGCAAGGATGATAAATGTAAATGCCTATCATCAGCCGGCGGTTGAGTTTGGAAAGAAGGCTGCGAACAGACTGATCGAGCTTAAAAACATGGCAAAGGCCTGTATGCTCGAAAATCCGGGCAAAGCCTTTACCGCGGAGGAGCTTGCTGCGGCCATCGGCAGAAAGGATGAAAAGGCCGATGTATTCAGGCTGATGCTGCATCTCGCAAGTAATGACGAGACCATAACGATGGAAGAGGCTCAGCCGATTACTGAAAGCAGATTCAGAGGATAGCGAAGGGCCGCCAAAAGTATATAAAAAATAAAATGACTCCGAGTGCAAAGCGATAATTGCATTTGGAGTCATATTTTACGTTTTTTGCCCGCTTGCCTGCCGGGCTGTGAAATGAGGCTAAATGCCGACCTCGCAGAGATAGTCGATGCATTCCTCTTTGGTAGCGCCCGCAGGGATAAAGTGGTTACCCATCTGGATACGCGATGCTGCGCCTGCTGCATTTACATAGGTCAGGAATTCCTCGGCGTCGGTGTAGAAGCCGCAGCTTGCGAGGATATTTCCAAGCTCGGTCAGATTCTGACCTGAGTTCACGTAGATTGCGTAAACCTCAGGCTCCTCGCTGCCAATGCCGGAATCGTCTATGGCACCGTCTGTGGCACCTACGGCCGAATCACTCACCGTACCTGCGTTATCATCGCGGTCGTAAGGTGTTGTAACAGGGCCTTGATTTGCCTTTTCCTCGTATGCGCTTGCAACCAGATCCTTTGGATAGTCCATAATAACCTCGATGCGCCAGAGTATGATTAAAGTTGCCGCTGCGAGTATTATCAGAGCTATAAATATATCGTTTTTGTCATAAAAAAAGTTCTTTAAATGATTCATAATAATTTCTCCCAACAATGATACTTTATCACAAAACGGGGTTTATAACAATGAAGAACTTGTGAAATTTGCTTTACTTCAATAAGACCTTTGAAAATAAAGGACATATGTGGTATTATATAAGCTATGGTAAAAATAATGATTGAAGACAATGAGGCAGGCCAGAGACTGGACCGATTCCTCAAAAAATATTACAATCAGGCACCGCTTTCAGCCATCTACAAGATGATCCGAAAGGATGTAAAGCTGAACGGAAAGCGCGCCGCGCAGGAAACCATGCTGAACGCCGGCGATGAAATCACCGTATACATCACGGACGAGCAGCACGAAGCCTTTCACAGAGCAAAGGAAATCAGACGCTCCAGGAAGAGCTTTCGCATTGCCTACGAAGACGAAAACATACTCATCGCCGAAAAGCCTTTCGGACTGCTCACGCACGGCGACGAACACGAAAAGAAAAACCACCTGACAAATCAGGTTATATCATACCTCATAGACAGAGGCGAGTACAGGCCCGGCCAAGCAAAGACTTTCACGCCTTCACCCGCCAACAGGCTCGACCGCAACACTACCGGACTGGTGCTGTTCGGCAAGACGGCAGGCGCACTGAGGGCCGCAAACCGCATGATACGCGAGGAAGGCTGCGTCAGCAAGTACTACCTGACTGTCGTTGCCGGCCACATGGCAGAGCCGCTGAAGCTGCGTGACCGCATGGAAAAGGATTCCTTCCGCAACACTGTGCGTGTGCTGGCGGAAAGTGCCGATGCGGGAAAGCTGATGGAAACAAATGCAGTGCCGCTGGCTTATGGGAGCCTCAGCGGGGAGGAGTTCACACTTGTAGAGGTGGAGCTTATCACCGGCAGGACTCATCAGATTCGCGCGCATCTTGCAAAGGCGGGATATCCGGTAATCGGCGACACGAAGTACGGAAGGCGCAGAGTAAACGAAATCGTGGGCAGGCGATATCACCTGACAACGCAGCTGCTGCATGCTTACAGGCTGGAGTTCCTGCGCGGTGAAGACGAACTCGCCTATCTGACGGGAAAGACGGTTAAATGCATGCTGCCGCCGGATATGGCGGAAATTGTTCGTGACTTATTCGGGCAGGAAACAGATACTTGAAAGGGAAAATGAAAAAATGGAAATTAGCAGAGAAGAGATTAAAGAAGAAATTAATGCAGCTGAAAGCGTGACAGAAGAACCTGCCGGAGAACCTGCTGCTGATGTGGCGGAGCCTCAGAAAAAACAAAGTACGGCATCGGTTGTAAAGGAATGGATCAGGGACATCCTGATTGCGGTTGTGATTGCAGTTCTGATTCTGCAGTTCATAAAGCCTACAATCGTAAAGGAAAGCTCGATGGAGCCTACGCTTTACGAGAACCACTATATCTTTTTAAGCAAGCAGGCCTATACACTTTTCGGCGAGCCAAAGCGCGGCGATATTGTAGTGTTCCATTCGGGGCTTACGGCGCTTAACGGCGGTGAAAAGCTGCTGATAAAGAGAGTTATCGGACTGCCGGGAGATACGATTGCCATCATGGACGGCAAGGTTTACCTGAACGGCGAGGTTTATAAAGAGGCTTACATAAAGGACGGCACCACAAACGGATATATCGAGCCGTATACGGTGCCTGAAGGTCAGCTGTTCTGCATGGGCGACAACAGACTCGTCAGTGTTGACAGTCGTGACTACCGCGTAGGCTGCGTTGACATTGACAGCATAGTGGGCAAGGCTGTATTCCGTCTGGCACCGCTCAAGCTGATCGGCAGCGCGGGCGACTGGGTGGACGACAGCAAGGAGGCCGCAAGAATAGCGGGCGATCTCGACTACGCCGAGTAGGCACGGAAACGCTAAAAAAGCCAGCATAAAGAGGGAAATTGAAAGATGAAGAGAGAAAGAAAACTTGTAGCTAACAATAAAAAGGCACGGCATGACTACTTCATAGACGAGGTCTATGAGGCGGGAATTGTGCTGACCGGAACGGAGATAAAATCGGTTCGCCAGGGCAGGGTAAACCTAAAGGAATCCTTTGCAAAGGTGGAGGACGGCGAGGTAATCGTTTACGGAATGCACATCAGCCCCTACGAGCAGGGAAACCGTTTTAACGCAGACCCGCTCCGTCCGAAAAAGCTGCTCCTTCACAAAAAGGAGATAAGCAAGCTGATCGGACTCATTTCGCAGCAGGGTCTGACACTGATCCCGCTGACGATGTACATAAACGAAAACGGTCTCGCCAAAATGGAGCTGGCTGTCGCACGAGGCAAAAAGCTCTACGACAAGCGTGACGACTTAAAGAAACGCGACGATGAGCGCCACATGGCCCAGGCCCTAAAACGCTAATTTGGGGACAAAAGCGAATTTGGGGACAGGCACCAAATTGGAAAAAAGGCGAATTTGGGGACAGGTCAGAGGATATAGCAATGAGAAAGGTACTGAATGCAATTAGACATGACATAATACTGGTTGTAGCATTTTTTGCAGCTGTTATCAGCTGCTTTTTTGTGCGCCCCGATTCAGAATACGCCGGCTACATCGACTGGCGAACCCTGGCGCTTTTGTACTGCCTAATGGTTGTGGTTGCAGGCCTTCGCAGGGCCGGAGCCTTCAGTTCGCTCGCGCGTACGCTGTGCAAGCGTGCTTCGACCACCAGGCAGCTCGGCCTAATCCTCGTGATGCTATGCTTCGTAAGCTCCATGCTGATTACAAACGATGTATCACTTTTAACCTTTGTGCCGTTTTCGATAATGGTGCTGTCGATTGCGGGGCAGCAGAAACAGATTATCCCCGTAATCGTATTCCAGACCATTGCGGCAAACATGGGCAGCATGCTGACGCCCGTCGGTAATCCGCAAAACCTTTATATTTACTCGTATTACGACATACCGGCAGCAGAGTTTTTGAGGATGAGCTTTCCTGTCTGGATCGTGAGCCTCATAATCACGCTGCTGCTTTGCGTTTTGCTGCCAAAGGATGAAATAAACCACGAAATGCGCGGCAAGGAGCCGCTGAACCATAAATCTCTGGCCGTATATGCGCTGCTCTTTGGCATATGCATCCTGACGGTGCTTCGCATAATAAACTGGCCGCTCATGCTTGCCGCAGTAGTGCTGGTAATTGCCGTGTACGACCGAAAAATGCTGATCCACGCAGACTTTCTGCTGCTCCTGACCTTCATCTGCTTTTTCATATTTTCGGGCAACATGGCCAGAATCGAAGCTGTGTACGAAGTTTTAAGCACTGCCATCAAGGGCCACGAGCTGCTGCTGGGTGCAGGCCTCAGTCAGGTCATAAGCAATGTGCCGGCCACACTGCTTCTCGCAGGCTTCACAGAAAGCGCAAGAGAGCTGCTGCTGGGCGTTGACATCGGCGGCCTCGGCACACCTGTCGCAAGCCTTGCAAGCCTGATTTCAATCAAGCTCTACATGGTGGCAAAGGATGCCGACCTTGCCGGATTCATGAAGTGGTTCCTCGTGGCAAATTTCGGGATGCTGGCGGTGCTTGTCGTAATTTTTGGTGTGATATGCGGGTAATGAATAATTCTTTGACAAAGCCGCGTTGGGAATATATAATTCTGAGTGCAAGTATTTGGAAATAATGTGTGGGAGTATTAGATGAATTCGGTAATTATAGCCACAGATATACTATCAACGATAATAATGCTCATAGTTTTTTGCGGCAGCTTTAGTGATATCAAGAGGGCAAAGCGTTCAACCGTGCTTTTTATTGTATGCATAGCCATTTGCAGCATAGGATCGTCAATTGATGCAGTCAGCTATGCAATTGAAGGCAGTACGAAAAATGCACCACTTCTATATTTTGTTAACAGTGCGTCTTTTTTAATAAGCTGTCTCGTATTTGCGGGGTTTGCCATGTATCTGGCGGCCGTAATACGGGAGCTTGTGGATATTTCGTATAAAAGCGTTCTCCCCGTAGTGGTAATAACGGGCATTGACTTTTTTCTAATTTTGATAGGCTCAATCAACGGGGGACTGTTCAATATTGTTGATTACAAATACGTTGCAGGTTCGTGGGAAAATGTTATAAATATCCTGCCGCTGGGATGCATGCTGTATTTGTATGTAGTTTTGTTTATCTACGGAAAATATTTGGGAGGCAGGAGGACTTTAGCGCTCAGCACATATATGCTGTTTCCAACTTTCACGGTAGGATTCTATCTTATAACCGATTCTGTGGATTTCGCATATCCTGCAGAGGCATTCTCGTTGCTGGTTATTTACGTCACGATACAGTCACAGACAATTGCCGAGTCCAGACTCTATGCAAAAGTGCTGGAAGAAACATCGCGCATTGATTCGCTCACACAGCTGGGAAACCGCAGGGCATATGTCGAAACCGTGCAAAAACCGTGGAACCTACTCGATATCGGCGCTGTTTTTTGTGACTTAAACTCGTTAAAGAGTGTAAACGATACCTATGGGCATGCAGAAGGCGACAAGTATATTATAAAGTTTGCGAATCTACTGACTGAGAATTTCAGGGGCGATGCAATATTTCGAATAAGCGGAGATGAGTTCGTCGTTTTGCTTCGCAATACAGATTCTGAAGAGCTGGAAAGAAAGGTCGGAGCATTCAGAGAGATTATTAACCAAAACAATCGGATGGCAGCAATAGGCGTCGCCTACGGTGGCGAAGGCACCGTGCTCGATCTCGTGCGCCGTGCCGAAAAGGAAATGTACAAAGACAAGTCCCGCTATTACAAAGAGACGGGCAGGGACCGGCGCAGCTAAGGCGAATTTGGGGACAGGCACCAAACTTCCCAAAAGGCTAATTTGGTGCCTGTCCCCAAATTCGCCTTTTTGCATTTTAATGTTTTTGAAGTAGAGACGTAACACAGCTGTAACTTGATAATATGTATGCGGCGGTGTACAATAATAGTGTAAAAGGGGAGCCAAATGCGAGTTCCCTTTACTGAACCCCGGGGGTGTTCGGTTTCGACGGGGGCGAGGAAGGAAGATAAGCGAGCCGCAGTTTGCCAAGTCTGCGTTAAAAATGGCACGTTAAATACAAACGCTAAAAATAACACTAATTACGCATTAGCAGCATAGTTCTGCGCCGCGCACAGCGGTAGCGTGGTCGGCCCTCATTCACCCGTAGGTGAGGAATCCGGCCTCGACATACGGGAAAACTCTGTGTGAGTTCTCGGTAGCACAGGGGACCTACGAGATAGCAAAGCCTTTAGCCTGCCTATGGGCGACTGGCAATGCGAAACAAAAAATCACAGGCTGCGCTCGGAGAAATTCTTTTGGAATTACTTTCGGACATGGGTTCGATTCCCATCACCTTCACCAGACACAAAGACCTGCAGGCATAGCTTGCAGGTCTTTTTCTATACTACGTGAAAAAATCACATTTACAGTCTAAAAGATTTGCATATCCATTGAAAAACAGCACCAAAACGGGTAAAATATCCGTATGGAGCATATGAAACCAAAAAAATATAAAAAAGCAATTCAAAGCGATATTGGGAAATCAAATTTCTTTGAATGGTATAAAAAGAATTTCTTTATTCCACCTGCTTTCAAAAAGAGGGTGGCTATTTCGAATGCAAAGGCCGCAATATGCGTGTATTTACCGCTGAATATTTTTACAATTGCAATGGTGATATTCGGGTCAAACGTAATAGGTGTGGTTGAAAGAGAAATTTACTTTGGAGGGCTGGCATTTCTGAGCCTTCTGGGGTTCGTGCACGCTCTGATGATTTTGACCTTGAATAAAATGCCGGCATTTATCAGAGACAGTATCGGTGTCTACGGCATGGCTTTTGCGCTGGCTTTCAGTATATATGACATGTACACATCCTCAATGTATGTTAATGGGCTGCTTGTTTTGATAATAACATGCCTGCTAACCATCATAATAATCAGGGTGGAGCCTACGATATTTACGGTTATGCTGTTGGTGCCTGCCGCAATCATGCTGCCGAAGTATATGCACGAATACGGCAGAGACCTGTTCACAAACAGCATAATTATTTTCACGGTATTCATACTGCTCGCATATCTTGAAAGAAAGCGCTTTGTAAAGAACATGCGCCAGGAACGCAGGCTGATTGACGCAACGCGAAAAGCCAGAGAAGCAGACCGCGCCAAGTCTTCATTCCTCGCCCGCATGAGCCACGAGATTCGTTCGCCAATTAACGCCGTGCTCGGCCTCGACGAGATGATCCTCCGCGAGAGCAGTGAAGAACCAATTCGGCAGTACGCCGAGGAAATTCGCAGCTCGGGGCGTACACTTCTGTCGGTTATTAATGACGTCCTCGACTTTTCAAGGATTGAATCCGGCAGGATGGAGCTCTACCCGGTGGAGTTTGATACCGCCACCGTGCTAAACGACGTCCACAGCATGATTGTACCGCGCGGTCGTGACAAGGGGCTCGAAATGATTCTGAACGTGAATCCCGACATACCGCACATACTCTACGGCGACGAAGTGCGCATCAGACAGATTGCCACAAACATACTGACAAACGCGGTCAAGTATACCGACAAGGGCAGCGTTACCACGAACGTCGACTTCGTCAAGATAAACGAAAATCACATCGACATAAAGATAAGCGTTACCGATACGGGTCGCGGCATCCGAGAAGAAGACATGGACGCTCTCGTAAAGCCATATGCAAGACTCGACGAGCAGAGCATTAACCACATCGAAGGCACAGGCCTCGGCATCAGCATTTGCGTGCAGCTGCTGAAGCTGATGGATTCGGAATTAAAGGTCGAAAGTGTTTACGGAATGGGCAGTACTTTTTCATTCGAGATACCGCTCGAAGTCAGAGACTGGACTCCGATCAGTGAATTCAGCGGAAAGATTCAAAACGAGAATCTGGCAAAGAAAAAGCACGATGCCTACAGGGTTTCGTTTACTGCGCCGGAGGCAAAGCTTTTGGCGGTCGATGATATACCGATTAATCTGACGGTTTTCACAAACCTCTTGAAGGAAACAAAGATGCAGATAGATACTGCACTTTCGGGCAACGAATGTCTGGCAAAGGCAGCACAAACCGATTATGACATTATTCTGCTTGACCACATGATGCCTGATATGGACGGAGTGGAGACCATGTACAGGCTCAGGACCAGCGAGGATATGAATTACAAATCCACGCCTATAATAGTGGTTACCGCAAATGCAATAACAGGCATGCGCGAGAATTATCTGCGCGAGGGATTTACAGACTACATATCAAAGCCTATAGATACGGAAAATCTGGAAAAAATCCTGATTCAGTATCTGCCGCCGCAAAAGGTAACATTGTGTGAGGAGGCAGCGACCACGCAGGAAAAGGAAATAACCGAAGACGATTATATCTGCAGCCTTGTGGAACAAGACGGCAGCTTTGCCCTTGAGGAAGCGGTATCAATGCTTGGCGGAAGAGAGCTTTACGGAAAGGTATTCAAGGAGTTCAGGGACACAATCGATTACAGGGCGGAAAAGATAGAAAAGCTGCTCGCCGATGGTGATATCAAGAACTTTACGATAGAAGTACATGCACTCAAAAGTTCGGCCCGTATGATTGGAGCAAATGATTTGTCCGAGCATGCAAAGATACTTGAAGAATGTGGCAAGAACGGTGAAATTGAGATTATTTTCGGCGGCGCGGGAGAGCTCATCGAGGAATACAGGGGGCTCGGAAGCAAGATGTCGCAGATAATCGAAAAAGCGGAAACTGAATTCCGCGAAGCGCGAGGAATATTCAACCTTCCGGAGATTACAGAGAATGAAATCGAAGAAGGCTTGCAGGTGATGAAGGAAGCTATTGAAGTGTTTGATTTTGATGTAGCAATGGCAGTTATGGAAAGCTTCGCGGCGCATAAACTACCTACGGGCTTCAAATCGGTCTATGAAAAATTAAAGGTACTGATGGCTGAAGTGGCGAGGGAAGACATCACGAAAGTCATTGATGATTATTTATTGAAAAGTGAAGGGGAATCAGAATGAGTTACAAAATAGCTTTTATCAGCAACGGTAAGTCGTTTATCGTTGAAGCAATTGCAAAAGGTCTTGCAGCAGAGCGTGTTGAGAGTATTTTTTATAATTTCAATGCGAGTGAGGTAGAGTCCCTCAGCGGACAGAAGATGATTGTATTCCTGTCGCTCGATGATATGGTATCCAAAAACAAAATGCTGCTGAGCCGGATTAACGAAATGTGTTCGACGGAGAAAATGCCGCTTTATATCATGGGATATGCCGAAGACGTGGCGTCAGTAAAGGAATTCATAAACCCAAAGATCATCAGCGGCGAATACAAGCGTCCGATTAATACGAGGAATGTCGTTGAGGGTCTGATGGAAGGCCTCGGCAGTGTCGAAAAGAGGACAAAGAAAAAAATCATTCTTCTTGTGGACGATTCGGGAACCGTGCTTCATGCGTTCAAGGAAATTTTGGAGCCGACCTATACCGTCTATATGTGCAATTCCGGAAGAGAGGTGCTGACCTTTCTTAGGGGACGCCGCCCCGATTTGATTCTGCTGGATCACGAGATGCCGGGCATGTCCGGCCCTGAAACGCTGGCAAAGATTCATGAAAATGAGAAGGTCGCAGATATTCCGGTGATGTTCCTGACAGGAAAGAGCGATTCGGACAGCGTTATGCAGGCAATAGGTGAAGGACCGCAAGGATATCTGTTAAAGAGCATGAGCTCTGATCAGATTATGAAGAGGCTGGAGGAGTTCTTTGAATCACGGTATTAAGCCGGGCAGGTGTACAAAAAAAATACCAAAATGCACAGCTTTAAATTCCCACTGGCTTTAATAATAATGTATAATATGTGCAGGTATGACTGTCATACCACACTTTCTGTCAACCAATTATCTGTTTAGGAGGAATTACCTATGTTTGACAAGCAAGAAATTGCTCTGATTCAAGAAGCAAAAAAAGAATGGGAAGATAGTGTATTGGCCAAGTCACTGGCTAAGGCACCTGAAAGCAAAGAAGTTTTCAGAACCGGTTCGGGCGATGTGATTAACAGACTGTACACGCCGGACGACATAAAGGATATTGACTACAAAAACGAGATAGGTTTCCCTGGGCAGTATCCGTTCACCAGAGGCTATCAGCCAACCATGTACAGAGGTCGTAACTGGACCATGAGAATGTACGCCGGTTTCGCTACAGCCGAGGAATCCAACGAAAGATATAAGTACCTGGTAGAGCAGGGTTCAACAGGCCTTTCTGTTGCATTCGACCTGCCGACTCAGATTGGTTACGACTCCGACCATCCGCTTTCGGAAGGCGAAGTTGGTAAGGTAGGCGTAGCTATTGACTCCCTTGCCGATATGGAGATACTCTTTAACGGTATTCCGCTCGACAAGGTATCAACATCCATGACAATCAACGCACCGGCATCGGTACTTCTGGCAATGTACATTGCTGTTGCCGAAAAGCAGGGCGTTACACCAGATAAACTCAGAGGCACTATTCAGAACGACGTACTCAAGGAATATATCGCTCGCGGAACATACATCTTCCCGACAGAGCCTTCCATGAGACTCATTACGAACATCTTTGAATACTGCACAAAGAACGTACCGCAGTGGAACACAATTTCCATTTCCGGCTACCACATCAGAGAAGCAGGCTCTACTGCAGCACAGGAAGTCGGCTTCACTCTCGCTGACGGTATCGCTTATGTCGAAGCAGCCATCAAGGCAGGCCTCAACGTAGACGACTTCGCACCAAGACTTTCGTTCTTCTTCAACGCTCACCTCGACGTACTCGAGGAGGTTGCGAAGTACAGAGCAGCAAGACGTCTCTGGGCAAAGATCATGAAGGAAAGATTCGGCGCAAAGAAAGAAAAGTCAATGATGCTGAAGTTCCACACTCAGACAGCCGGCTGTACACTTACTGCACAGCAGCCAAACAACAACATCATTCGTGTTGCTATGCAGACACTCGCTGCTGTTATGGGCGGAACTCAGTCACTCCATACAAACTCAAGAGACGAAGCGCTGGCTCTCCCTACAACAGAGTCCGTAACAATCGCACTCCGTACTCAGCAGATCGTTGCTTACGAATCCGGAGTTACCAGAACGGTAGACCCGCTCGCAGGCTCGTACTATGTTGAAGCAAAGACAAAGCAAATCGAAGAAGAAGCGATGGCTTATATCAAGAAGATTGATGAACTCGGCGGTGCAACAAGAGCTATCGACCTCGGATATATCCAGCAGGAAATCTCCGATTCTGCATACAAATATCAGATGGAAATCGAATCCGGCGAAAGAATCGTTGTCGGCGTAAACAAGTTCCAGGTTGAAGAGGAACCGCCAAAAGGCCTTCTCCGCGTAGACCCATCTGTTGGTGAAATGCAGAAGAAAAAGATTCAGGATGTTAAAGCAAAGAGAAATAACGAGGCTGTTACCGAAAAGCTCGCAGCGCTCAAAAAGGCTTGTGAAGGCACAGAAAATGTTATGCCTTTCATCCTTGATGCTGTCAGAGAATACGCTACACTCGGCGAAATCTGCGGTGTCATGAGAGAAGTATTCGGCGAATATGAACAGTCTGTATTGTTATAAAGCAGCAGGTCTTTAGGAGGAATTGAAATGGAAAAGCCTATTAGAGTATTGGTAGCAAAACCGGGTCTTGACGGTCATGACAGAGGCGCAAAGATGATTGCCAGAGCGCTTAGAGACGCCGGTATGGAAGTTATTTATACGGGACTCAGACAGTCGCCTGAGCAGATTGTTGCAGCAGCTATTCAGGAAGACGTTGACGTAATCGGAATGTCAATCCTTTCCGGTGCACACAACCACCTCCTTCCAAAGGTAGTTGAGCTCCTTAGAGAGCAGGGCGCAGGAGATATCCTGGTATTCGGCGGCGGAGTTATTCCTGAAGAGGATATTCCGGGACTTAAGGCAGCAGGTATCGCAGAGGTATTCACACCGGGAACTACCACAACCGAAACTATTGAGTTCATAAAGAACAATGTAAAGAAAAACTAGCAAAGGTTTAGGTCAGGGGTAATGCGTGAGCGCTATCCCCGACCTGTTTTTTTTGAGAAAGGTAACTGAGAAGTGAGCGAATTAATTGAAAAGCTTCTGACAGGCGATAAACGCTCGGTGGCTCGTGCTATAACGGTTATCGAGAACTACGAAGATGAAACGGAAGCTATTATAAAAGAGATTCACAAACACACGGGTAATGCGCACGTCATCGGCATCACCGGGCCTCCGGGAGCAGGAAAGAGTACGCTGACCGACAAAATAGTAAAGAACCTGATCGCAAAAGGGAAAAAGGTCGGTATTATTGCAGTCGACCCGACCAGCCCTTATTCGGGAGGCTCAATTCTGGGCGACCGCATACGTATGCAGGACCTAGCCCTTGAACCGAATGTGTTTATTCGCTCCATGGGAACCAGAGGCTATCTGGGAGGACTTTCAAAGGCAACGCACAATGCGGTGAAGGTGCTCGACGCTTCGGGGGTAGACTATATCTTTATCGAGACCGTAGGTGTAGGACAGTCCGAGGTGGATATCGTAAAGACTGCAGATACGGTGCTGATGGTCATGGTACCGGGCCTGGGAGACGACATTCAGTCAATCAAGGCGGGAGTCATGGAAATCGGCGACATTTTCGTGGTAAACAAGGCGGACCTCTTTGGTGCCCCTCGTACGGCGACCGAAATAAACATGATGCTCGACCTCAATCAGAACATGAAGAGGAGGCCTCCTGTTTTGATGGCAACTGCCGGAAAGAATGAAGGCATTGAAGAGCTTGTGGACGAGCTCGAAAAGCATCGCGAGTATCTGGCAGAAACCGGAGAGCTGACCGAGCGCCGTCTTAACAACACGCGTATGGAGGTAATCGAGCTCATTGAAAGCGAGCTCCGTAAAATTGTAATCAACCATACGGAGGAAGAAGGCCGTATGAAAAAGTGTGTCGAGGATATCCTGGCAAAGAACACCGATGTTTATACGGTTCGCGATGAATTCCTTAAATCCATTCGCGGATAAACAGAATAAAATTAGACAGTAATTGCCTATCGGCAATAAACGATAAATATTGAAAACAGATAAATGGAGGAAAGAATAATGAATCTTACAAGAGTAGACCATGTTGGTATCGCAGTAGAAAATTTAGATGAGGCGCTGAAGTTTTATGAGGGCGTGCTCGGACTGAAGTCAACAGGAAAAGAAGTAGTTGAGGAACAGAAAGTAACAGTAGCGTTCCTGCCATGCGGCGACAGCGAGCTCGAGCTGCTCGAATCCACAACTCCTGACGGCCCTATCGCACGTTTCATCGAAAAGAACGGCGGCCGCGGCGGCATCCAGCATGTAGCGGTAAGAGTTGACAATATCGAAGCAGCCATCAAGGAAGTTATGGACGCAGGCCATAGGATGCTCGACGAAAAGCCTAGATACGGCGCAGGCGGCGCTCGCATCGCTTTCGTACATCCAAAGACTACAGGCGGCGTTCTCCTCGAGCTCACAGAGAGAAAGTAAGAAGACTTCCGTTAAAGCAGCATTTGTAGGATGGTAGGTAAGTATGGGGAAGAAAAAGATTTTGGTTCTCGCAACCGGCGGAACGATAGCTTCCGCGCCTAGTCCCGAAGGGCTGGTGCCTTCGCTTGATGTAAGCGCACTTCTCAGCGGAATCGCGGGTGTGGCGGAGAACTATGAAATATCGGCGAAGGACATTCTCAGTATGGACAGTTCAAACATCCAGCCGGAGGAGTGGGTTCTGATTGCCGAAAAAATCTATGAAGCAGTAAAGAGCAAGGAGCATTACGACGGCATTGTTGTGACTCACGGCACAGACACAATGGCTTACACGGCGTCGATTTTGTCGTTTATGCTGGCGGGCGTGCCGATTCCTGTCGTGCTGACGGGATCGCAGCTGCCTATGATAAGCCCTATGACTGACGGTGCGGAGAATCTGCGCTATGCTCTTGCCATGGCAGGCAGCGGTGTGCCGGGCGTGTTTATCGCTTTTAACCGAAAGATAATACTGGGCTGCCGCGCCGTAAAGGTGCGCACGACGGGCTTTGATGCCTTTGAGAGCGTGAACTACCCTTATGTCGCAAAGCCGGGTCCTGCGGGACTGCAGATAAAGCAGCGCGCAATCGACGGCAGAGGCATATTTTATTCGGGAGATGCGGAAAGTGTTGCAAAGGCAAAAGGACTCGATATAAACAAAGGCGTCGGGTCGGGCGAATATTTTACCCTGCGCGACACCATTTGCAACGATGTGTTCCTGATAAAGCTGACACCGGGGCTGAATCCTACAATTTTCGACATGCTGCTCGAAATGAAATACAAGGGCATCGTCATCGAGGCCTTTGGAGCGGGCGGACTACACTATGTAAACCGCGACCTCATATCCAAGCTTGAAAAGCTGGTGCGCGCGGGCATACCTGTAGTTGTTGCCAGCCAGTGCCTCTATGAAAAGAGCGACCTTTCGATTTACGAGGTCGGCAAGAAGGCTCTCGAGCACGGAGTTATCAGCGCCTATGACATGACCACCGAAGCGGCGGTGACAAAGCTCATCTGGACGCTCGGCCAGGCACGTAACATGGATGAAATCCGCGCATATTTCGACACAAATCTCGTCGGCGAGGTTTCCTTCGGCGACGGCGAAGACGAATAAGGCATAAAAAACCACTCTAGTTCCGGTAGAGTGGTTTTTGCTTGTGTGATATAATAAACCCATGGATAAATCATTTAAACATGAAAAAACGCTACGGGGCCGATGGCTGCAGTGGTTATGGGTGATTCTTGCGGCGGCGAGCTTCATATATTCGCTATCCATTCTTGCGGTCGGAAGCGGTACGTTCTCGTTTGCGATATGGGCAGTGCTGGCAGGCTTTTTCGTGCTGGCAGCATACCTGGCAGGCGGCAGGTGGCACTGCGTGCCTAGGAAGCTGAGAATAGCGGCTTATGCGGTGATAGTGCTGGCAACCATAGTCTTTGGCGCATGTGCGGCAGCCCAGCTAAGCCACTTTTCCGACGAAGGCGAGCCGAATCTCGACTGCATAATTGTGCTCGGTGCGCAGGTTCGGGAAAGCGGGCCGAGCGTTGCATTTAGGTTCAGGCTTGATGCGGCCTGCGACTACTTAAACGATAATCCCGGCACAGTCTGCGTCGTTTCGGGAGCGCAGGGCTTTAACGAGCCGGTAAGTGAAGGCGAAGCCGGCAGGGCTTACCTAATCTCTCGGGGCATTACCGAGGAAAGGATTTTTGCCGAGACAGAGGCGCGCAATACGACCGAGAACATTGCCTATTCACTTCGGATTTTCGAAGCCAAAGGCAATAAGTCAGGTACAACAGGCGCCCCATTGCGCATAGGTGTGGTCACTAACAACTTCCACGTTTTTAGGAGTCTGCATATTGCACGCAAATTGACTGAGGAACAATCCTGCGAAATCTGCGGCATCGCCGCAGACACAATCCCGTGGTATCTGCCAAACAACATCGTTCGTGAGTGCTTTGGAATACTGCGCGATGTGCGCTAGCCCTTTACGAACGGAGCCTTTTGTCGGATCTGATTGCCGCCCTTGTCCCGATGCTCTGGAATGCCTGTACCATTACAATCAAAAGCACAACAGCAAGCAGCATCACGAGGTATTTGTAGCGGTAATATCCATAGTTTATCGCAATTTTTCCAAGTCCGCCGCCTCCGATTATGCCGCTCATTGCGGAATATCCGAGGATGGTTGTGACCGCAATGGTAATCTGGCTAATCAGTGAGGGCACACATTCGGGAATCATCACCCTTGTGATAATCTGAAGCGGCGTTGCACCCATGCTCTGTGCCGCCTCTATCGTGTCGGGGCTGATTTCACGCAGGCTCGTTTCCACCAGCCTTGCGATGAAAGGAAATGCCGCAATCACCAGAGGCACGACCGATGCGAGCGTTCCGACAGTCGTGCCGACGATTACTCGTGTAAGGGGGAACGCCAGTATCATCAGAATCAGGAACGGCACCGAACGGAGGAGGTTTACGACCGTGCCGAGTACCGACATAAGAGGCTTTGGCAGAGGCCTTACTCCACCTTCCTCGCCTACTACCAGCGCCACGCCGATTGGCAGACCCAGTGCCACACCAAAGGCAGTTGCAAGTATAGTCACATAAAATGTTTCCCATATGGCAAGCCCGAACTCTCCCTGCACAATGCGGAGAGTTTCGTTTATTGTTTCGGGCGAAAACAGATCAGCAAACATGAATCTTAGCCTCCTTTAATTTCGATTTTCTTCCGATTTCGACAAACTGCTCGCTTGAGAAAATCCGGTTGACTTCCCCCTGCTCCGCAATTTTACCGGATTCGATGATAGCTACACGGTCGCACACATCGGTTACGACATTCATCTGATGAGTGATAATCACAATGGTGATGCCGAGTCTTTTGTTTATATCACGGATAAGCTCGAGTATCTGGCCGGTCGTTTTCGGATCGAGAGCAGAGGTTGCTTCGTCGCAGAGAAGCACCTTCGGATTAGTGGCAAGCGCTCTGGCAATCGCTACACGCTGCTGCTGGCCGCCCGAAAGCTGAGCCGGATAAGCATATGCCTTGTCGGCAAGTCCCACCGTATCGAGAAGCATTTCCGCCTTTATGCGAGCTTCCTTCTTTGAGGCGCCTGCAATCTCGAGAGGGAACATCACATTTTTAAGGCAGGTACGCTGCATGAGGAGGTTGAACTTTTGGAATATCATGGCCACGCTCTTTCTCATCTCGCGCAGCTCTTTTTCGCTCATCCTCGTGAGGTCCTTTCCGTCTATTTCGACACTTCCCGCAGTGGGGCGTTCGAGCATGTTGATGCACCGAACCAGCGTCGATTTACCCGCTCCGCTCATACCGATGATACCAAAGATTTCACCATCGGCGATTTCGAGGTTAATGTTTTTAAGGGCTCTGACCGAGCCGTTTTTTCCTTCAAAGGTTTTCGAGAGATTTTTAATGCTTATCATTTCTTTTCCCTTGCGTTTACCTGCTATTTTGCGCTGATTATATCGAGATTTGTCTGCTTTCCGCCGTAGAGTGCGAGAGGTTCAACGTGAACTGTCGAAACGCTTACGATGTGTGTGCCGTTTTGGGCGTTGAAATCATCGAGGTAAGGAACGTGCTGGAAATAGTTGGCGTCGATTTCACCGCTTTCAACAACATTGTTTGGCTGTACATAGTCTGTGAACTCAACGATCTTGAGTGTGATGTCCTTTTCAGCGAGGATGTCCTTTACGATTGCCAGGATTTCAGCGTGAGGTGTAGGGGATGCGGCAACGGATACTTCCCGGCCTGCGAGTGCTGCGTAGTCGATGGAATCGTCAAAGCCGTTTGTAGGCTCTTCAACCGTGCTTACAACTGCGCCGTCATATGTTTCTGCGATGTAGTTTGCAACAGCTTCGCTTTCGAGTGCTGCGATGAGTGCCTTGATGATTGGTTCGTTTTCGTTGCCTTCCTTCACTGCGAGGATGTTGCCGTAAGCAGATGCGCTGCCTTCGATTACAAGACCCTGCTCAACAGGATTAAGTCCTGCGCCGATTGCGTAGTTGGAGTTGATTACGGCGTAGTCAACGTCCTGCAGGATGTTCGGAAGCTGTGCTGCTTCCACTTCCTTGAAGGTGATGCCGTAAGGGTTGTCTGTGATGTCGGCGATTGTAGCTGTGATGCCTGCGTTTGCATCGAGTGTGATGATGCCGTTAGCCTCGAGGAGGAGCAGTGCTCTTGCTTCATTGGTGGTATCGTTTGGAATTGCGATTGTAATTTCTGCGCTTGCAGCATCGCCGTCTGCAGTCTGACCGCAAGCCGTGAGACCTGCGGCAAGTGAAAATATGAGTAATAATGTGAGCAGTAATGTGATTGTCTTTTTCATTTCTAATTTCTCCTTTGCATAAAAAAATCGGGAGGTTTCCGAAGAAACCTCCCGTAAACGGTAATTTTTTCAAACTATATAGTCATCATTTGAAAACCCTCACCGGAAAGCACATCGGAAACGTACGCATAACAAAACATGCACATGCTGCACATGCACATCATAGCCATCGTCATGACATTCTTTGCTACGCTGTAGTTTCTCATCTGAGCTCTCCCTTCTAAAAGTGTTTCAAATTAGTACCGAGTATAACGCTGTCTTTTTAGTTTGTCAACAGAAATTTTGCAAAAAATCAATTTTTATTTTTTGATTCACCTTTGGGCAGCCCTAAAAGCGTCGCATACCATGTGCGGTTGAAGAACAATACGTTATGTGTTAAAATATTTGAAAGCTCATGAATACAGGAGACAGAAAAATGGCTGAAAGAACAGATGGCAATTACATAATTGCCGCTACAAAAAACAAACACAAGATCAAAGAAATTAATGCGATTACCGCAAAATTCGGGATGAACATCATCCCTCAGGACGAGGCGGGATTTGCAAATATAGACGTGGTTGAGGACGGGGAAACCTTCGAGGAAAACTCGTTCAAAAAAGCCGATGCCATCATGAAAGCAAGCGGGAAAATTACGATTGCCGATGACAGCGGACTCATGGTGGATGCGCTAGGTGGTGCACCGGGAGTTTACAGTGCGAGATTCTGCGGAGTAGAGCATGATGACAAGGGGAACAACGAAAAGCTGTTAAAGCTCCTCGACGGAATACCGGTTGAAAAGCGTACTGCAAAATTCGTGACCGTAATTACGATGCTTTTCCCGGATGGTGAAAAGATTGTGGCACGCGGTGAGTGCCCGGGCAGAATTGCGACAGAAACTGCCGGTAGCGAGGGCTTCGGATACGATCCTCTCTTTATTCCGGATGGATACGACTGCCAGTTTGCGGTACTCGGTCAGGACGTGAAGAACAGTATCAGCCACAGAGCCAGAGCTCTTCAGGAGCTTGAAAGGATTCTTTCATGCAGATAATAAACAGGGCATTACAGATAATAATTCTGTCGGTTAAAAAACTGATGGATCCATATTATCAAGGCTTTCCGGAGGCGATTTCGTTCGGCTTTATGATGTCGATAATTCCGCTGGTAATTCTGCTTTCGTATGCGCTGGCGGTATTCAAGGTTCCGATTAATGTCGTATTTGATATTGCAAACGAGTATCTGAACAGTGATGCGGCGAAATACCTGATGAACCTTTTGACAAATACTGTCGGAAACGGGGGCGTTACGATAGCTCTCGTTATCGCAATTCTCTATGGTGCCAGCAAGGCACACTACAGCATGGCGTGCATTGCAAACCATATGTCACATCTGACAAATGGCGGCAGCTACATAGCGGAACGCCTCAGAGCGATACTTAACACTTTAATCACGATTGTGACGGTTGCGATAGCTCTGATCCTTCTGGTTTACGGCGAGCTGATATTTAATATTGTCGTACATGTCATATTTTCGAATGCTTTCGTGGACGGAATAGGCGCTGCCGAGGTTGCAGGCAGAATCGAGGAAATAATGACTTCGACGGTTGCAAAGCTGCTCCTTTGGATCAGATGGCCTATAATGCTGTGCCTCTTTTCACTGGTTCTGAGCCTGAACTTCTATGTGCTTCCTGCAAAGCGTGCACGGTTCAGGTATTCGATTCCGGGCGGTGCATTTGCGGGCCTGGGCATAATCGTAGTCAGCAAGCTGTTTTCCTTTTACACGAGCAGTCTTGCAACCTACAACCTGATTTACGGCTCGGCTGCCGCACTGGTTGCGCTGATGTTCTGGTTCTACCTGATCAGCTGGGTAATGGTGCTGGGACTCGTTTTGAACGAGGTACTGCAGGAGCTTCGCGGCGACCGGAGGGACGCACTCAGCGCCGTGGTCCGCGACGAATAATTCAAAAAATATGTTTAACATATCACGATCGTGGTATAAAAAAGGTGAACACCTTTCAATTACTTAACGACTAATAAAAAAAGGCTAATTTGGGGACTGTCCCTAAATTAGCCTTTTGGTTTTTATTTAATAATCCGCACTATTTAATAACGCGAACTTTGATGACTCCGTGGCTTGCGAGCTTGTCGCGGAGTAATTCCTCGTCAACCTCAGAATCGGCTTCGATAACGGTGTATGCGTATTTGCCCTTTGATTTGTTGATCATGTTGTCGATGTTGACATTCATTTCTGCGAGGATACCTGTGATGGCACCGATTACGGCAGGAATGTTTTTATTCAGAATGCAGATACGGCTGCGGCCTTCTCCGCGGATGAACTTGCCCAGATCGCAGTTAGGGAAGTTTACTGAGTTCTGAATGTTGCCGTCTTCGATGTAGCCCATAATCTCGCGAACTGCTGCGGATGCGCAGTTGTCCTCGGCTTCTTCAGAGGAAGCACCGAGATGCGGTGTGAAAGCAACGCCCGGTTTTCCGATGTTCAGGTCGTTCGGGAAGTCGGTGATGTAGCGGCGAACCTTGCCGGATTCGAGAGCTGCCAGAACATCAGGCTCGTTTACAAGCTTGTCTCTGGAGAAGTTTACGATAGTAACGCCGTCCTTCATTTTTTCAATCAGAGAAGCGTTTATCATTCCGGTTGTGTTCGGCTTTGCGGGAACGTGAACCGAAACATAGTCGGCATCCTTTATAGCCTCTTCGATGTTCATTGTGAACGGAATGGTGTTGCTCATATCGTGAGCTGCGCGAATCGACATGCGAGGCGCATAACCGACTACCTGCATTCCGAGATGCTCGCAGGCGTTTGCCACGAGTACACCGATGGCTCCGAGGCCGATGATGCAAATCTTCTTTCCGCGAAGCTCATGGCCGGCATACTTACCCTTGCCCTTTTCTACGGCCTTTGCTACTTCCATTTCGCCGCCCTTTAATGTATTTGCCCACTCGATTGCAGGTATCAAATTTCTTGCATCGGCAATCATAGAGCCGATGGCGAGCTCTGCTACTGCATTTGCGTTAGCGCCCGGAGTGTTGAAAACCACGATGCCTTCTTCAGCGCAGCGATCGCATGGAATGTTATTTACACCTGCGCCTGCTCTTGCAATGGCATACAGATTTTTTGAAAACTCCATCTCCTGCATGTCCTGGCTGCGGACGAGGATACCGTTTGCTTCGCCAAGATCATCGGTGATGCTGTAATCCTTGCCAAGGAGTGCCAGACCGACAGGCGAAATTTTGTTGAGTGTTGCAATCTTAAACATAATATATCTCCTTTTGTTTTGGCTCGCTGTACTGAGATAGCCATGCGACACGAACCTAAATCGCCGGCCCCATACAGAAAGATTATATCACTTTACCTTTAGCCCGTAAAGTGATACAATAACAGTGTTTACAGATAACAGCCAATACAAGGCACAGCAAAAATCCAAAGGAGGAGATAGAAATGAGTAATAACGGTAGAGTATTCAATTTCTCAGCCGGCCCTTCCATGTTACCGCTTGATGTAATGGAAGATGTCGCAGCTAATTTAACCAACTACAAGGGCTGCGGTCAGTCTGTAATGGAAATGTCCCATCGCAGCGCTGATTACAAAGCAATCATCGAGGCAGCGGAGGCTAACCTTCGTGAATTAATGAATATTCCTGACAACTACAAGGTAATGTTCCTGCAGGGCGGCGCAACTCTCCAGTTCGCAATGGTTCCGCTCAATCTCTTCAGAAAGAGCAAAAAAGCAGATTATATCGTGACAGGAACATGGGCAAAGAAAGCCGCTGCAGAGGCAAAGAAATTCGGACAGGTAAATATCGTTGCAAGTTCCGAAGAGAGCACATTCACATATATTCCAAAGGTTACAAAGGATATGCTCACACCGGATGCAGACTATGTTCACATCACATTCAACAATACAATTTACGGAACACACTACAATGACTATATTCCTGATACAGGAAACGTTCCTCTCGTAGCGGACATGTCTTCATGCATTCTCTCCGAAGAGGTTGACGTAAAGAAGTTCGGACTCATTTATGCGGGCGCACAAAAGAACGTAGGCCCTGCAGGCGTTACCATCGTTATCATGAGAGACGACCTGATCGGCTTTGCGCCTGAAACCTGCCCGACTTACCTCGACTACAAGATTCACGCAGAGAACGGCTCAATGTACAACACACCACCTTGCTTCGGCATTTACGTAGCAGGCGAAGTTTTCGCAAAGATCAAGAGAGAAGGCGGCATCGCACCTCTCCACAAGATCGACGTTGAAAAGGCAAAGAAGCTCTACGACTACATCGACTCCAGCGCACTTTTCAAGGCTCCTGTAGTGAAGGAAGACAGATCGCTCATGAACGTAGTATTCGTAACAGGCAATGCAGATCTCGACAAGAAGTTCGTAGCCGAGGCAAAGGCTGTAGGACTTGTTAACCTTTCCGGTCACAGATCAATCGGCGGAATGAGAGCTTCCATCTACAACGCTATGCCAATGGAGGGCGTTGAGAAGCTTATCGAGTTCATGAAAAAGTTCGAGGCTGAAAACAAATAAAAACTAAAAAATTCTCGAGATGAACACACAAACGGGCTCTATGTATGGTACAATATATTGAGCTCGTTTTTTTCGTGCATACAAAAGAGCGGACTTTTAACAAATAATACAGAGGTTAGACAGGTGATTAATATATTAAAGGATTTATATCATTTTGCGAAGACAGGGGCGATTATCGCATTAGCGGCGGTGATTATTTTTTGTGCGACAGCGCCCATGCTTGCGGGCAGTGCCTATGCGGTTACAGCCCTTCCGACTATAGAGGCGGAGGGCGCATGCGTAGTGGATTTGCGCACAGGCGAAATACTGTACAATAAAAATATGTACCAGCAGTTTGAGCCTGCTTCCATGACAAAGATGATGACCTGCATACTTGCGCTCGAAAATCTCCAGCTTACCGACATTCTCACAATCGATGCGGAGGCAAGCTTTACCGGCGGCAGCCGCATATATCTGATTGAAGGCGAGCAGATCAGCGTTCAGAACCTGCTGTACGCCCTCATGCTTGAATCGGCAAACGACGCAGCGGTTGCGCTGGCAAAGGGCGTTGCGGGCTCCGTCGAGGAGTTTGCAAAGATGATGAACGCAAAGGCAAAGGAGCTCGGCTGCCTCAGCACGCACTTCATAAATCCAAACGGACTTCACGAGGAAGGCCACCTTTCTACACCCTACGACATGTCATTAATCGGTCAGTACTGCATGAAGAACAAGACCTTCAGGGAACTGATCAAGACCTACAAATACACCATTCCGGAGACTAATAAGCAGCCTGAGCGCTACATGTACAACACCAACCGCCTAATCTACGACCGCCAGACAAAGGTGAACGTGAACGGCGTAAATCGCGAATGTAAATATGACGGTTGCCTCGGCGGAAAGACCGGTTATACTCCGCAGGCGGGAGCGAGCCTCACCTGCAGCGCAAAAAGCTATGATACGCAGGTGCTTTCGGTAGTTATGAAGTCGACGGACCTCGGAAGGTTTGCCGACACGATCGCACTGTTTGACTGGGCATTCGCAAACTACCACAGCGAGCTTGCCATAGAGCAGGGGGCAAAGCTTGGAAAGGTTGCGGTAAAAAACGGTGAAGTAAAGGAAGTGCCTGTAGAGACCGCCGAAGCAGCTTATGTTTTGCTGCCGGCAGAGGCGAGCTCTGCTCTGATTCGCACCGAGCAGGTGTATGATGAAGAAATCGTCGCACCGATAAAGCAGGGGCAGGTAATCGGAAAGCTGGATATTTACGAGGGTGATGATTATTCGTGCTCGGTTGATATACTGGCGAGCCTTGAGGTAGGCGAGGGAACATTCCTTGCGAAATTTGGTATAGAAAACAAAAAAGCCTATGTTATAATAGCGGTAGTGGGATTTTTTGCAGTATTTTTCCTGGCAATCTTCATTGCGGTCAGCGTCGAAAAGGCGCGCAGGCGCAAAGCACGCAGAATTCGCAGAGAGCAGAGAGCCATGGAAATCGCGCAGGAGCGTGCGGAGCGCGAACGCGATCAGGAGCTGCGGGACTGGTTTTTCAAATAGCCGCAGCAGGAGGATTTCCTCATGTTCAACATTGATGATAATCTAAAAAAACTCCCGGTAACGCCGGGAGTTTATATTCACAAGGACAAGCTGGGTCAGGTCATTTACGTCGGCAAGGCGATTAATTTAAGGCGCCGCGTGAGTCAGTATTTTCACCTTAAAAAGGATGCCGATCCAAAGGTCAGAGCTATGGTTTCACACATAGCCGAGTTCGAGTACATAAACTGCGCCAGCGAAGTGGAGGCTCTGATTCTCGAAAACAACCTCATCAAAAAGTACATGCCGAAATACAACATTCTGCTGAGGGATGACAAGACCTATCCTTATATAAAGGTGACGACGACCGAAAAATATCCGAGAGTAATGAAAACCAGGGTGTTAAAGGACGACGGAAACAGGTATTTCGGGCCGTACAGCGATGCGAAGGCGGTGAATGAAACGGTCGAGCTGCTCCAAGACAGACTCTCTCTGAAGAGGTGCTCGGCAGTGGCGTTCCCTCCCGGGATGAGGCCTTGTCTGAATTACCACATAGGAAAGTGCAAAGGCATCTGCCAGGGAAAGGTTTCGGAGAGCGAATACGCAAAGCAGATAGAGACTGCGCTGGCGATTCTGTCGGGCAGGGACAAAAAGCTGCTTGCAGAGCTGAGCGAGGCAATGCAAAAGGCTTCGGAGGAACTGAACTTCGAGGAAGCAGCCGTTCTTCGCGACCGCATCGCAGCACTGAAGGCTCTCGGCGAGACCCAGCGCGTGACGATTCCGGGCATGAAGGATATTGATGTCGTGCTGGCTGTCCGCACCGGCAGTGAAACCTACGCGGTGGCATTTTACTATCGCGATGGAAAGCTGGTGGGAAGAGAGACATATCCGATGCAGGCGGATGAGGGAGATGAAAATGCCAGCATCGTGGCGGCATTCATAAAGCAGTATTACGGAATCATGCCGAGCCTGCCTTATGAGATAGTTGTCAGCCACAGCCTGCCGGAGCAGGAGCTGGTGGAGGAGTACCTTGCGGCGCTTGCCGGCAGAAAGGTCAGCATCACGGTGCCGCAGAGGGGCGAAAAAAAGGCGCTTCTCGCGCTTGCACAGCGTGACTGCCTCGAAATGGCCAGAACCATCGACGAGAGGGCGGCTTTGGCGGCAGAGCGTGTAACGAAGCTGTCGGATGAGCTTTATGCGCTGGTGAGTCCGCACTATCCGGGCTTGGCAAAGAAAAAAGAGTACCGCATAGAATCGTATGACATATCAAATACAAACGGAGTGGATACCGTGGCCGGCATGGTGGTGTTTCAGGGACTCAGACCTATGCGAAAGGACTATCGCAGGTTCAAAATAAAGACCGTGACGGGGCCGGATGATTACGCGAGCCTGCACGAGGTCATAACCCGCCGCTTCAGGCGCGGCCTTTCGGAGGATTCCGCATTCGGCGTTTTGCCGGATATCCTGCTCATTGACGGCGGCAAGGGTCAGGTGACAGTGGTGCTTGATGCGCTGCGGGAGCTTGAGGCTGAAACCGGAAAGAAAATCGACATTCCCGTTGTGGGCATGGCAAAGGACGATCATCACCGCACAAACAGCGCAGTGATATATGAAGGCGGAGAGTGGCACGAGACCGAGCTTTCGGGCAGAGGGCTTGTGTTTAAGTTCATGGGCACGGTTCAGGAGGAGGTCCACCGCTTTGCGATAGAGTATCACAGAAACCTGCGCGGAAAGCACATGATCGGCTCGGTGCTCGACGATATTCCGGGAATCGGACCGAAAAAGAGAAACTCGCTGCTTGCGCATTTCAAAAGCGTGGAGGCGGTTCGCAGCGCCACTGTCGAGGAGCTTGAAGCTGCTCCCGGGATTACCCGCCCGAATGCCGAGGCGGTATATGGCTTCTTTCGCAAAAATTGATTGCGCAGCTTTTAAACTCGTGATATAGTAGTACTGTTAGAAACACTATCCCAAATTAAGGAGGGTTAATCATGGCAGATGACGAAAGAATCGCAGCTCAGGGCACAGACGATACAGATATTATCACGCTTCAGTTTGACGACGGCGAAGAAGTAGAATGTGAAATCATGGGCGTATTCGACTACGCAGGCAAGGAGTATATTGCTCTTATTCCTGACGACGGTTCAGACGATGTATTCATTTACGGATACCAGGAAGTCGGCGAAGATGAGTTCGAATTGATAGACATTCTTGATGACGATGAGTTTGAAAAGGTTGTTGCCGAATTCGACAAAATCGTTGCAGAAGATGCTGTAGGAAACTAGAATTACGGTAAATCTTTTAGCTGTCCACATCCTGGATGTGAACAGCTTTTATTTTTTCAAAGAAGGAAAGACTTATGAAACATTATGACGTAATCGTTGCCGGTGCAGGCGCAGCCGGCGTATTCCTCGGATACGAGATGACAAAGCTGGAAAATAAGGCGAGCATCCTAATAATCGACAAGGGTGCGGAGCTTGCTTGCCGCAATTGCCCGATAAAGATGGGCAAGGTCACCAGCTGCATCAAGTGCTCTCCTTGCCACATCATGAACGGCTATGGCGGAGCAGGCACACTCTCCGACGGTAAGTACAACATAACCACAAAGTTCGGCGGTGACCTCCATCTGTACGTAGGCGAGGAAAAGGCCATCGAGCTGATGGAATATGTAGACAGCGTACTTTGCAGCATGGGCGGCTCCGAGGCAAAGCTCTATTCAACCGCAAGCTCAGAGCTAAAAACACGCGCTCTCCAGAACAACCTGAATCTCCTCGACGCAAAGGTGCGCCATTTGGGGACAGACCGCAATGTGAAGATTCTTGAGAGAATGTTCGAATACACAAAGGAACGCATTAATTACGAGTTCCGTACGGCGATCACCGAGGTGTCTCACGAGGCTGATGGTACATACAGAATTTTGACCGACAAGGGCGAGGAATATACCTGTAACGATCTGATTCTAGCTACCGGACGTTCCGGCTCCAAATGGATCGGCGAGGTTTGCGACAAGCTCGACATTCCGCAGAAATCCAACCGCGTCGACATAGGCGTTCGTGTGGAGCTGCCGGCGGAAATTTTCAAGCACATCACGGATGATGTATATGAATCCAAAATCGTATACAAGACCGACAAATATAACGACAGAGTTCGTACCTTCTGTATGAACCCTTACGGCGAGGTTGTTTCCGAAAACACAAACGACATAGTTACCGTAAACGGCCACAGCTACGCAGATCCGGCTCTCCACACGGAGAACACAAACTTTGCGCTGCTGGTGTCCAACCACTTTACAGAGCCTTTCAATGATTCCAACGAATACGGTGAATCCATCGCCAAGCTTTCCAACATGCTCGGCGGCGGCGTACTCATGCAGCGCTTCGGCGATCTCGTGAAGGGGCGCAGAACTTCGGAGCACCGTATGGAAAAATGCTTTACACGCCCTACGTTAAAGGCTACTCCGGGAGATCTATCTCTGGTTATTCCAAAGCGCCAGCTCGATGACATCATCGAAATGATATATGCGCTCGATAAAATCGCACCGGGAACGGCAAATGCGGATACACTGCTCTATGGCGTAGAGGTAAAGTTCTACAATTCACAGGTAGAAGTTGACGGGAACCTGGAGACAAAATTAAAGGGTCTCTATGCTCTCGGCGACGGATCGGGTGTAACACATTCACTTTCACAGGCATCGGCTTGCGGTGTTCACGTGGCGAGAATCCTGGCAAAGAAATATCAATAATTTGCTTGACGAAAGAGACCAAAACCTATAAAATAAAAGGGTACTGTTTGGCAGTACCCGACATTTGCGGATATGGCGGAATTGGCAGACGCGCACGGTTCAGGTCCGTGTGAGTAACATCATGGGGGTTCGAATCCCTTTATCCGCACCAAAACCACACAGATGTGGAAAAAGACTTCGGAACAGAAATGTTTCCGGAGTTTTTTATTGCATTTCTTATTGCACTATTGTGACACTATTTTTGTTACTATCTATATGTTTGGATACTTTCCTCCGATGTGATATACTGAAAAGCGAAAAGAGGAAAAGATATGCTGAATTTAAGAGATTTAACGGTTAAGGAACTCGAAGAATACTTCGTTTCAATAGGAGAAAAGCCATTCCGCGCAAAGCAGGTATTTGAATGGCTGAATCGCGGTGTTGACAGCTTTGATGAGATGTCGAATATTCCAAAAGAGCTGCGCGAGCGACTCAGCGATGCCGAAGCATCAGGCGACATTACAATCGGCCGCATCAACATACTTCGCAAACAGGAATCACGGACGGACGGGACGATAAAATATTTATTCCAATTGCGCGAAAGCATTGCAGTCGAATCCGTCTTTATGAAATACAAATACGGAAACTCAATCTGCGTTTCCTCGCAGGCCGGCTGCAGGATGGGCTGCGCATTTTGCGCGTCTACGATTGGCGGACTGACGAGGAACTTAAGCGCAGGCGAAATTCTGATGCAGGTGATAGGCGCGGAGCGCGACACAGGCGAAAAAATCAGCCACGTCGTAATCATGGGCACGGGTGAGCCGTTTGATAACTACGATAATATCGTAAAGTTTATAAACCTCGCGCACGAGCCAAAGGGACTGGGACTTTCGATGCGAAACATCACGGTTTCAACATGCGGGCTGGTTCCTAAAATCATGGAGTTTGCAAAGGATTTGCCTCAGGTAAACCTGGCCGTTTCTCTGCATGCCCCAAATGACGAAGTGCGAAGCCGCATTATGCCGGTGAATCGGACCTACAATGTGGCGCGGCTCATTTCCGAGTGCAAGCGGTACACCGAGGCCACACACAGACGCATTACCTTCGAGTATGCGCTGATCGCGGGGGTGAACGATGCACCGGGCCAAGCTGATGAGCTTGCAGACCTTCTCAGAGGCATGCTGTGCCATGTAAACCTGATACCGCTTAATGAAGTGAGCGAGACAGGGCTTGCGGGATCACCGAAGGCGCAGGTGCAGGAATTCCTGGCGCGCCTCGAGAGCCGAGGCATAACAGCGACGGTCAGACGGGAGCTTGGCAGCGACATAGATGCAGCCTGCGGGCAGCTGAGACTGGCGCACAAAAAAGAGAATTGACGGATTTTACAGAATTTATTGACTTTTAAGCCTCTAATATGGTAGCTTAAATATAGAGCCCTTTAATGGGCGGCAAATTGTTAAAGTGTTTTTTGAAAAGAAAGGTGTAGTGATGTTAAAAAGAATGAAGATTGGTAAAATACTGCTTGCTTACGGACTCATTGCAATTCTTTGCATGGTTGTAATCGCAGGCTGTTTTACTTTTGGCCTGAACTCCGTAAAAGAGGACCTGCAGATGGTAAACATGATAGGTGTAGAGGACACCAATTATCTTAAAGAGGCACTCTTAAACGGTCTTTGGGTTGCGGATGACTATATGACCATCTACGTGGGACGCGACCATGCGGATATTGATTCGTTCGTCCCCGAAATAGAAACGCTCAATGCTGAATCCGACGAGATTATTACCTCGCTCAGCGTAAACCCGGGTTACAGCCCGGAGGTGCTCCAACAGTTTGAAGAAATCAACGCGCTCAGAATCACATATGACGAGCTCTGCAACGCTATGAATGAGCGCCTCAGAGCATACGACTACAAGGGTGCGCTGGCCATCTATCCCGAATACAAAACCACAAAGGACGCTATGCTGGCAGAGCTCGAGGCGGTATGCGACGGGTTTGAAGAATATTCTGCAACAACCATGGATTCGGCTATGGCAGCTTACAGGCTGACCCTCATAATCAATATAGCAGTGTTCGTTGCAGCGGCAATAATTCTGATTATAATCAGCCTCAGAATAATAAGCTACATAAGACACACCATGGCAGAGTCTGTTGCGGTTGCAAACGAGCTATCCAAGGGCAATGTAAACATGACAATAGAGGCGGACGAGACTCTTGCTTCAAAGAACGAGTTCGAAGCATTAAAGCATGCGTTTGCGGAGCTCATAGAAAACTCGCAAAAGCAGGCAAAAGAAATCGAAAATATTGCTTCGGGTAATTTCAGCATAATGCCGTCAATTCGTTCCGATAACGATGCAGTAAACATCTCCCTCCTCAAGATGCTCAATACCATGAAGGAGCTGGAGTCCGCACTTCTCGAACTCACCGAGCAGTACGAGCAGGGCAACACTTACTATCACATCGATGCTTCCGTTTTCCAAGGCGGTTTCAAGGGAATCATGGACGGAATCAACAATGTAATGGATGTCTACGGCACACAGACAACCGAACTCATCAAGGGCATCGCAAGACTCGGCGAGGGCCTGCTGCCTGAGGTTGATACCAACAGACCGGGCAACTACGGCGAAGCCTTCAAGAGACTTGAAAAGACAGTTGAAAGCATCAGACACCTCGTTGAAGATACCGAAATGCTGGCGGATGCGGCACGTCAGGGCAAATACACAATCAGAGCCGACGAGGAAAAATACAGCGGCGAATACAAGAATGTTATTGCCGGTATCAACGGCACTCTCGACATAATCGTAGAAAAGATTAACTGGTACGTCAGCATCATGGATTCGATTCCTATTCGTGTACAGGTAATGGATCCAAACGGCAACTGGACACTTGTCAACAGACTCTATGCCGAAACCCTCCAGCAGCACGGCCTAATAAAGGATCACCGTACAGAGATTTACGGAAAGCCTTGTCAGGTTCCGGGCGTTGACGTAAACGGCATCGCGGCACTTCAGAAGGGCCAGAAGGAAACCCAGTTCACCGACGGCGACAGCATTTACAAGCAGACAACCACCGAGTTCAATGGCAAGAAAGGCGAGAAATACGGATACATCGGCGTAATTCAAGACCTCACAGCTGTGCTGAACCAGGCAGAATATTCATCGGCTGCTGCGGGCAGACTTGAGAGAAACTTAAACGCCCTCGCAGAAGGCCGCTTCACCTTCGAAGCAAACGACATTCCGCGCAAGGCTCACACAGAGGATATCGCGCAGACCTTTGACACCATCGACGCAGCGGTTGACAAGGTTACGACCGCTATCGGCGGGCTGGTTACAGACTCCGTAGCACTTGCTGATTCCGCCGTAAGAGGCGAGCTTTCAAAGCGCGCAGACCTTTCAAGATACGACGGCGAATATGCCAAGGTAATGAAGGGCTTAAACGATACCATCGATGCGATTTTGAATCCTATCGGTGAAGTACTCGCGGTACTCGAAGCGGTATCCGCGGGCGACCTCAAAAAGACCGTAAACGGCGAATACGCAGGCGAGCTTGAAAAGTCAAAGGATGTAATGAACCTCACCGTTCAGAATCTCCGCAACATCATCGGCGACATATCCTACACGCTGGGAGCTATCGCAGGCGGCGATTTAACGGTAGAGACGAACCTTAACAACTATCCGGGCGACTTCACCGATATCGGTGTAGCCCTCCAGTCAATTACAGAAAAGCTGAGAGACGTAATGCAGAGCCTCACCGAATCCTCCGGACAGGTTGCAAGCGGATCCAAGCAGCTTTCGGAAGCGGCACAGATGCTGGCAGTCGGCTCCACAAAGCAGGCATCGGCAGTACAGCAGCTTACAACAAACATCGGCGACATTGCAAAGCAGACACACAAGAATGCAGAGGATGCACGCACCGCATCAGAGCTTGCTAACGGCGTAAAGTCAAGCGCAGAGCGCGGCGACCGTCAGATGAAGGACATGCTGGCTTCGATGGACGAAATCAACGAGTCCTCCGCAAACATCAGCAAGATCATCAAGGTTATCGACGATATCGCATTCCAGACCAACATTCTGGCGCTCAACGCTGCGGTTGAGGCAGCGAGAGCGGGCGTACACGGCAAGGGCTTCGCAGTAGTAGCCGACGAGGTAAGAAGCCTTGCGGCAAAATCTGCAGAGGCGGCAAGCGAGACAACCACTCTTATCGAGGGCTCAATCGAAAAGGTTTCGGCAGGTACCAAGATTGCAAACGAAACAGCCGAAGCACTCGCTGAAATCGTTGAAGGAATCGGCAAAGCGGCGAGTCTGGTCGAAGGCATTGCCACCGCATCCAATAACCAGGCGAACGATATCGAGGATGTCAACAACGGTATCGAGACCGTATCTCAGGTTATTCAGTCCAACTCCGCGACATCGCAGCAATCTGCGGCGTCCTCCGAGGAGCTCTACGGACAGGCAGATATGCTGAAGCGTATAGTTTCAGAGTTCAGACTGAATAAAAATCAGGCTGCGGGCGGTGCCGGTATGCCACTGCTTCCGGACATAGAATAATAATTTGGGCGGAGAGCCCCAAGCTTGTGTATTTCACAAGCTTGGGGCCGCTTTTTTTATGGGCGCTTTATATTGAAAAACGCCTATACTTTAGGTATAATATACGGTATGTAGGACTAATGCACTCAGTGCATGAAAAAGCGAAGGACGGAAGGAAAGAACATGTGGTGTGAAACAGGCAGTAATGATTTAAAGGGCAGACTAAACGATTACATAACCTATTTCGAAGGAACGTGTGAGTTTTGTCTGAACAACATGGGTATTCAGCAATACCTGTCTTTTATTGAAAGTAATTTGGAAAAAACCGCAGGATATGACGATGAAACAATCCTGCTGCTTTATTATGACCTGGGAGTTATCTACTACAAGATTGACAGGCTGGACGAAGCGCTCGATGCCTGGGAAAAAGCCCTGGGATATGCTTTAAAGATTGGGGACAGAGTCTTTTCCGCAAAGCTGAAATCATACATGGCGGTTTATTATTACGAAAAGGGCGACAGAGAAAAATCGAAAAAGCTTTTTGATGAAGCAACACGGGTCTTTGAGGCTTTGAACCGCTATGATGAGCTGGCTCTGCACTATATAAACATTCTCTGGTACAAACGCTATGAAGAGGATAAAACCGAAGTAATCGATTATATGGACAAGGCATTCGAGTATGTCCAAAAGTCCGATTCGGTTAGAAACGGCAGAGTATATCTCCATCTGGGATATATATACAAAACAATCTTTAATGATTTCCTGAAGGGCGTAAAGTACCTCGGTATGGCGCAGGAATTCTGCCGCAGAGCCAATAATATTGAGATGGAGTCAATGACCCTGCACGTGCTCGCGGACGGGTACCTGCAGCTTTTCCACTACGATGAGGCTCTGGAAATCTACGAGACCTTGAAGGGACCGAGATATCGCAATATCACGGCAAACCTGAAATGCATGATGCTGGCGAATGTTACGGGCTGTTATCTCAGCACAGGCCGCATCGAAGAAGGCCTCGAGGCTATCGACAATATGAGGGAATATATAGATTTTGCTCAGACAAACATCCGTGAGGAGTTTGAATGCGTTCATGAATGGCTCCTAGCGACATATCTGCTGGCAAGCGGCGGGGATGTTCGCGATGTCGAATCGCTGCTCACCGAGGCAGAGAAAATCTATGCGGAAAACAAAAAGGGATTCCCTATCGATTATTTTGATTATCACCTTGCGGATTCATGGCGAAGCTTTTTCCTGATTAGACAGGATATGGACCGCGCACTCGAATATGCGCAGAAGCAGTACGAATGCAGCAAATCCTGCGGAAAGTCCGCACAGAAATATTCTGCCGGGAAGCTTGCAAGTCTGTACGGGCTTCTTGGAAATCGCGAGCAGGCGCAGCACTATAGGGAAATAGAAAGCGGCTACGCGGACGATCTGGCAAAGGCTGATTTGATTCCTCAGTATGACAGACTGTTTGAAGAATTCCAGGCGCGCAGTAAAGAGCGCAGGGATGCGGAGGAAAAGGCAAAGGCTTCGGCAGGAAAGTACAGTGATCCGTTGACAGGATTCCGAAACGGCGATTTCCTGAACGAACTGCGTTCAAAGAAAAAAGGCTTTTTTGCATCCGGCAGAGATGCCGTCATTTGTGTCGATATAGACTGCTCGGGCCAATACAAAGAAAGCTACGGTGCAGATGAACTTGAAAAATGCATAGTCAGAGTTGCGGATATTATCAGGCGGATTGCCGCAGATTACGATGAAAACAAGCTGACGATCTGTCGAATCGCCGGTGATGAGTTTGTGTTCGTACTGAAGGATACGGATAAATTTACCGTCAGAGATCTCGCAGAAAAGGTGGTTTCAGAGGTGCGCGCAGCACAGATTCATAACAACGCCTCCGATGTTTCACCTTATGTAACGGTTTCTGCAGGATACGATCTGGGCGAGCCAAAGGAAAGAATAAACTATATTATGGACAGGGCCAGCCTCGCACTGCACGACGCAAAGGAAGCAGGCAAGGGCAAGGCTGTTTCATGGAAATAGGAGGGGGTTATGTCAGAAACGAGAATAATAACAATCAGCAGAGAATTTGGCAGTGGTGGCCGCACAATCGGAAAGATGGTGGCTGACCGGCTGGGACTCAAATATTACGACAAGGAGCTGGTCCAGGCGATAGCCGAGGAGAGCGGCTTTGACGAAAGCTATGTCGAGGAAGCGGGGGAGCATGCACCGGGCAAAAGCTGGCTGGCATTTGCTCTCGGTGCGCAGAGTGCGGCAACTCCGGGCAAAGGTCTCTCAATGAACGATTTCCTTTGGACCATTCAGTACAGAGTGATAAACGAAATTGCCGAAAAGGAGCCTTGCGTTATAGTGGGACGCTGCGCTGATTATATCTTGCGCGATCGCAGCGACTGCTTTGATGTATTTATTCATGCCTCTACTGATAAAAAGGCAGAGCGCATAGTAAGGCTTTACGGCGAGTCCGAAGAGGCACCGGAAAAGCGCCTCGCAGACAAGGACAAAAAGAGAAAGGTTTTCTACAAGCATTACACAGGCCGTGAGTGGGGCATGTCCCAAAATTACCACATGTCTCTCGACAGCGGATATTTAGGGATAGAAGAGTGCGTGCGCATCATAATCGATGCGTCGGGCATGAAGAAATCGGAGTAAACAAACATGAATTATAAACTATACAGGCAGGGCGATTTTTCGGTTAGTAACTGGTCAGGCGGCACGACCACGCAGCTCGCCATATCCCCGGAGGATGCAAAATATGCAGACAGGGAATTTATATGGAGACTCAGCTCGGCGACATGCGATCTGGACGAATCGGATTTTACGGATCTGCCGGACTATAACAGAGTTCTCGCAGTGCTTCACGGCGAGGTCGTACTCGCGCACGAAGGCGATCGCAGCGTAAAGCTGAAGCCACTTGAATATGACTATTTCGACGGCGCGCAAAAGACAAAGAGCTACGGCCGCTGTACAGACTACAACCTGATGACTCGCAAGGGCTACAGGGGCACGCTGGAGGTTATAGAGCTTACCGAAAAGGAGCAAGCCTTGGAAGTGGCTCCTGCTCTGGCGAGAGGCCTGTTCTGCACCGGCGGCTATGCAGTCGTGAGCTTTGACGGAAATTCTCTCATGGTAGGTGATGGTGAGCAGCTGGTCATAGAGGACTGCCCAAAGGCGGAAATCAAAATTTCCGGCGAGGGCGCAATCATCCACACCGAAGTAAGCGCTCCGGCACCGGCGCAGCAAGCCGAGCCTGACACAGTGGGGGCTTATCCTTACGAGGGAAAGTCCGACTTCGCGCTGGGCATGATGCTTTCGTTTGCGGATCTTCGCTGGGTGGAGGTGCTGTCAAAGAAGCTTAAAAAGCTCTGGTATGATGAAGAGCTTTCCAGGCGGCTAAAGCAAATCCAGAAAATCTATTTAACCTACGGAATTCTGCTTGCGGGGCTCTTGGGGATACTTTATATCGTTTTGCTGTGGTATCCTGAAAAAACGACTCTTGCGGGGTGCCTGTGCATTTTGTGGTTTGTAATCTGGCTTTTCGTGGTGTCGCCACTGCTTTACATGAGCGTAGCGCCAAAGCCGATATGGAAGCACATAAAAAATATCGACAGGCTGAGCCCAAAGGAAATAGAAATTGAGATAGAAAGAAACGGCAGCAACGAAAGACTTGAAAAGCTGCTGAAGAAATATAAAAACGTTGGAATATATGAGTATGACGAGGAGGAGTAGCATGATTTTTTTCAGAAGTGATTACAGCAGCGGTGCGCATCCTAGAATTCTGGAGGCGCTTTCCAAAACCAATTATGAGCATAGTGACGGCTATTTTATGGATGATCACTGCTTCCATGCAATTGAGCTGTTAAAGAAGAAAATAGGCAGAGACGATGTCGACATTCACCTGACTGTCGGCGGCACAATCACAAATCTCACAGCTATCTGCGCATTCCTGCGCCCGCATCAGGCAGCAGTTTCCGCAGCAAGCGGGCATATCTGTATGCACGAGACAGGCTCTGTCGAGGCTACGGGCCACAAAATCATTCATCTGCCAAGCACTGACGGCAAGGTCAGACCGGAGCAGATAGACGAGACTGTTATTTTCCACGAGGATGAGCACATGGTGCAGCCAAAGCTGCTCTACATATCGCAGCCGACAGAGATAGGAACTATCTACAAAAAGGCAGAGCTTGCGGCATTAAAGGCAAAGTGTGAGGAGCATGGCATGTACCTGTATATAGACGGTGCGCGCCTGGCTACTGCGCTGACATGCGATGAATGCGACGTGACTCTTTCCGATATGGCAAAGTATTCCGATGCGTTTTACATCGGCGGAACAAAGAATGCTTTTCTGTTCGGAGAAGCTCTCGTAATTGTAAATCCTGCGCTGAAGGAGGACTTCCGCTTTATCATCAAGCAGCGCGGCGGTATGTTTGCAAAGGGCAGACTTATCGGGATTCAGTTCGAAGAAATGTTTAAGGATGAGCTCTATTTTGAAATCGGCCGCGGCAGCAACGAAAAGGCTGCAAAGCTTCGCGAGGGAATAAAGGCGGCAGGCTACAAGTTTATGGTAGACTCACCGACAAATCAGATATTCCCTATCTTCCCTGAAGAAATGGTGCAGCGTCTCGAAAAGGATTTCTTTTTCTACCGCTGGGCAGCTCCAAAGGACGGTATGACTCCTATCAGACTCGTAACGAGCTGGGTAACAACCGATGAAGACATAAAGGCATTCCTGGATGCCATCAAATAATTAAACTTGCAAAGAAAGGCAGTATCATGAAAAAGACACTGGCAATAATACTCGTATTATTGGTTGTTTTTACAATCTCTGTGCCTGTTAGCGCATTCGGTGCAGCGGCAAAGGAAATAACCGTTTTTGTGAACGGACAGCAGCTGGTTATGGACCAGCCTCCTATTATTGAGGACGGTCGCACTCTGGTTCCTCTTCGTGCAATATTCGAGGCGTTAAACGTGAATGTGGGATGGGAAAAGGAAACTCAGACGGTGCTTGCTGACTGGGGCGACAATTCACTCAGCCTGCAGATCGGAAAGAATGTCATTAACATGGGCGACGGTCATAAAATCACTATAGACGTGCCTGCAAAGATTGTCGGAGGTCGCACTCTGGTTCCGGTCAGAGCCGTGTCCGAGGCAATGGGCGCAAATGTTTCCTGGAACGGCATCGACCGTAGAGTTGATGTTACAAAGACATGGAGTACATATTATGTCAGAAATGTGAGCGAGCTGATAAACGCTATCGGTTCAAATCACAAGATTCAGCTGGCTGCCGGGACATACAACCTGACCGAATGGATTGAAGAGCATTCCAATAAATATCAGACAGAGGAAATCGAAATGTATCTCCCGAATGTCGGAATCAGTGAAGTTTTCGACGGGAAGGAGCTGCTGATAAAGAACGTGAAAAACCTCTTTATCGAGCCTGCCGTTTCGACGGATTTTGTTCAGCTTGTAGTTGAGCCGAGATATGCCGATGTTTTGGCATTTGACGGCTGTGAGGGCATTTACCTGACAAACCTGACAATGGGTCATACCATTGAAAAGGGCAGCTGTGCGGGTTCGGTTTTGAACTTTACAGATTCAAAAAAGGTCAGACTGATGAGCCTCGACCTTTACGGCTGCGGGACGTACGGCATCGAAGCCTACAATACGGACAATCTGATTTCGGAAAACACGACAATCAGAGACTGCTCTTACGGTGTCATCAGTGCATACAATCTGAGCAATGCGACATTTACAAACTGCGCTTTCAAAAATTGCATGGAATATACGATGTTTGAATGCAATGAAAGCTCGCTGACATTTTCGAAGTGTAGCTTCTCGAACCTTTCAGGCGGCCTTTTGGGCGGACTTGACAGCAGCTACTACAGATTTGTAAATTGCACGTTCGATGATGATGCGTGGGCACAGGTTGTCGATGCGGCAGCGGTTACGAGCAGAGTTACGATGATAGAACCTGCACACTAACGGAGGAAAAATGAAGTTACTTATAGCATCAGATCTTCACGGATCTGCATATTACATTGAAAAACTGATAGAAAAATACAAGGAGTCGGGAGCGGAAAAGCTCCTGACTCTCGGAGATCTTTTGTATCACGGCCCGCGCAACGATCTGCCGCGGGATTACGACACAAAGCTGTCGGCAAAGCTCCTGAACGAGATTTCTGATGAAATAATCGCAATCAGAGGAAACTGCGAGGCAGATGTGGATCAGATGGTTTTGGATTTTCCGGTTCTGACCGAAAGCGGTGTCCTTTATGTAAACGGGCACGTAATCTACCTGACTCATGGGCATGTGTTTAACATGGAAAATCCGCCAAAGATGAAAAAGGGCGATATTCTGCTTCACGGGCATACACATGTGCCGGCCCTCGTGCACTTTGGAGGCGAGTCGGGGAAGGATTTTACATATCTCAATCCGGGTTCTGTTTCAATACCGAAGGAAGGCAGCCATCACAGCTATATGGTTTTGGACGGCAATCATTTCGTATGGTATGACCTCGAAACAGGTGAGCCGTACATGTACTTTGATATTTAGTTAATTATTACAGATAAAATGAGTTTGGGATTTATTAAGCAATACTTTGGACTGCCGGGCAGGATATATGTGCTGTTCCTTGCACGAATTATCGCTGCCATGGGGTCCTTTGTTTATTCCTTCCTGACGCTTTTCATGAGCAGCAAGCTGGGATATTCGGAAATTACTATATCAGGATATCTGATGCTACTGGCTGTAATTATGCTGCCGGCGACACTTTTGGGAGGAAAACTTGCGGATTTATTTTCGCGTAAAATGACATATGTGGTGCTGATGACGTTCGGTGAGATATTTTTTCTGATCACCGGCTTTCTGATTGATAAACCATATGTATTGAAATTCATATTTGCGGGCTTCTTTTTTGTAAACGCTGCGGCACCTGCCATTTCGGCAATGATGATGGATTTTACAAGGCCTGAGAACAGGCGTGAGAGTATGTCGCTGGTTTATTTGGGCTTTAATCTTGGCTATGCCTTCGGCCCGATGATAGCAGGATTTCTGTTCGTACACTATCTGCGCTGGATTTTCTGGGGAAATGCGCTGATAAATTTGATTTCGGTCATTTTGATACTTTTGATGATAAGGGATGAGGCGCCGGATGCGGAAAGCCTGAAAAGTGCGGAAAGCGATGTGACGGATGTCCTCTCGGACAAAGCTCTGGCACCCCCAAAGAGAAATCTTTTACTGCAGCTTCTCAGCGATCCGATACTGGTAGTAGTCGCTGCGCTGGCGATGACTTCGGCATTCGGCTATTCGCAGATTGGCTATATGCTGCCGCTTGATATGGAAGACTACTTTGGCATAGAGGTGGGCAGCAGGGCTTACGGTGTCATTTGGTCGCTGAACGGCTTTACGGTGTTCCTGCTTACGCCGCTGTTTGTGTATGTCTTAAAGAAAAGAAATGTCATATTCAACCTTGCGATAGGAAGTGTGATGTTTGCGGCAGGCTTTGCGGGCTATGCTTTTACTCACAATCTGCCGATAATGTACATGCTTGTCGCAGTCTGGACCTCCGGCGAAGTCATCGGCGCGAGCAATGTCGGCGTATTTATAGCAAGCCATGCACCTGTCAGATATCGCGCAAGGTATCAGTCGATATACGACATCATTCAGGGCACCGGTCGTGCGGTGGGTCCAATGCTGATGGGGTATTTCCTGGCGGGGCATACGATCAGCCAGGGGTGGCTGCTTTGCGGCGGGCTTTGCGCAGTATCGGCAATTGCTTATTTCGTGATGTCGGCGAGCGGAAAACGGTAGGTGAGAAGGGCACCTGCGGTTGTGCTTGGGTTGAGAGGAATATTATGAGAGGTACAATATGAAACATCTGAGGATATTACTGATTGCGGCAGCTCTGGTTTCGGCGTTTACCGTGAGCGTATTTGCGGCTGAATTTTATGATGTTCCAAAGGATGCGTGGTTTTACAGCTATGTGGACGAGCTATCGGACAGCGGAGCGATAAACGGTGTGGGCGGCGGATGCTTCAGCCCTGCTTCGAATGTGAAGCATGCAGAGATATTAAAGCTGGTGCTTTCCATATCAGGCAAAGAGATTAAAACTCTTGTGAACCCGGGCGACGAGGGATATATGTGGTACAGCAATATATTAAGCGCTGCGGATGAGTACGGCATTGCCGAGATGGGCACCTACGATCCCGAAGGCTATGCGAGCCGCGAGGATGTGGCCGGATATATCGTAAAGAGCATGGGATGGGAAAATGCTTCACATCCTTCGGATGTTTTTATCGATACAGACAGTGATAATGCAGAGATTCTGTATCAAAAGGATATAGTTACGGGTGTTGCGGGCGGAGACGGATATTCGTTTAACGGAGATTCTGATATCAGCAGGGCCGAAACGGCAGCGCTGGTATACCGCACGGCAAATTATGACTGCCTTGAGCTAAAGCAGCTGACATATCTTGCGGATGCGGAGGGGTTCAAGTTCAGAAATCCCGTGGAGGTATCCGACTGGGAAAAGATAATCATGTACATGGGCAGGAATAACCTGTCCGAATATACTGCGATTTATTCGGGTGATTTTACCGTGGAATCGGATGTATTTGCGGATGCGATTTGCCAGAACGTCCTTGATGCATATACATCGTGCTACGAAAGGTGCAATGAATATTTCTGCTATTATCTGAATACAAGCGTTGAATCGGGATATATAAGGAACACCTTTGTTGTAAAGGTGACTATGAAAAACTCGGAGTTTGAAGATGACCGGCTGGCGTCGATGCGAAAGGAATTCTTTGAACTGGCTCAAGCGGAGACAGAAAAGCTCATTGAAGAGGGAAAAATCACTGCGGATATGAGCGAAAAGGAAAAGGCGAAAGCAATCTTTGCCTATGTTTGCAGGAAATGTTCATATGACAACTCCTCAGCAAACAAGATCAGGCATTTTGGCTACAGCGCTGTGACTACGGGAAAGACGGTATGTCAGGGATATACAAACCTGCTGAATACCATGCTGAGATCCGTCGGTATTTGGTGCGAAAGCGTGCCGGGAAAGATTAAAAACAGGTTCGGGACAGATCACCACATCTGGACCAGAGCCATGATTGATGGTGAAATAACTTATATAGATGTAACCTATGCGGATACTGCAAATGCCAATCCGGATTATGGTGATTATTCGTACTTTTGCGTGTCAAAAGAAGGACTGGCAAAGGACAGAATTTGGAATGAAGACGAGGTAAAATGAGATGAAGATTGAAGGCAAGGCTTTAGCTATATTTTTAGTCTTGGCGATGGTATTTACGATTTCGCCCTTAGCTGCAGTGCCTGCGTATGGAAATGTAGCGCTCGGGGCAGGTGCCCAAGCAGGCGGGAATGTGATCGATCTGGTGGTATCGGGGAATGAAAGTCCGTTTACGGTGAATGGTGATTGGCTGTCAAGGTATGGCATTACGGATGGGCGGACGAACGTAACGATAAAACTGGACGGAGTTAGTATCGAAAGTACGACGCAGAATGTTTCGGGAATAACGATAGCAGCGGGATTTGAGGTTACGCTCATCTTTGATGGGAACTGTACGATAACAGGATGCAGCATTTCTAGCAGTAACTGTTCTGCGGGCATAAAGGTGGAAAACGGTGCTACGCTTAATATATACGGTGAAGATGGCGCGAATCTTACTGTAACAGGAGGAAGATACGGCGCAGGCATCGGTGGCGCTGGGTATAGCGATGGCAATCAAAGCAATCCTGTGCCCGGGACAATCAACATTTACTCGGGAACGATTACAGCGCGCGGTGGAGGCAGAGGAGCCGGCATAGGTTCCGGCTACAAGCAGAGCGGCGGAATAGTAAATATATATGGTGGTAATATCACGGCAATAGGTACAGGCTGGGGAGCAGGCATAGGCTCGGGTTATGGTTCGAGCGGCGGAGCAAACAATCCCCCGGCAGGTTCTTTTAGCGGAGGTACAATTAATATTAGAGGCGGTGTTGTAAGGGCTGCTACTAATGATATTGATTTTGTAAACCTAGATTATTATAATCTGGAGGATCCTCTTTACGGAAATCTGGATGTATGTGCTGCCGGAATAGGCGGTGGATATGGATCCACATCGGGGAATATTACTATAAGCGGCGATGCTGATGTAATCGCTGTGGGTAGCTGCGGTGGTGCCGGAATAGGTTCGGGCAGAGGTACCGATAGAGTAAATCAATATAGTCAAGTAAATGATATCAGCACATGTGTGCCTTGTAATATCACAATAGAGGGTAATGCAAATGTAGTTGCACTTGCAGGTAAAGATATCAGAAACGGTCCGCAGCCTGTAGGCGGTGCAGGAATCGGCAGTGGTTATGGTTTTGGACTTACTACAGATGCGCCGGGTGCAATGGGAGATATAACAATTACAGGCGCTGCAACGGTACTTGCTCATGCGGGCGGAATCTATGCAGACGGTATCGGATCGTCCCTGCCTGTAGGTACAGTTAACTCACAAATGCAGAGGTATTACGATAATCGCGCCACGGCAAATATTGAATATGGTCTCTATGTTGATGTAAGAGCCTTTATGGAGGGCATAGAGGTATTCACAACCAGACATGTTGTAAATGCTGTGAACGGACAGGTAGACGGTAGCATTTATCGAATAAACGGTGATACTGTGACTGTAAGTGCAATCGTTCCTGCCGGAAAGACCTTTGAGGGCTGGCAGAGTGATGAGGTAACATTTGCGGATGCGTCTTCAGCGATTACAACCTTCACAATGCCTGCGACTGCGGTAACGGTGTCGGCACTGCTACAGGATATCCCAACGGATGACAGTAGCCGGCAAACCACTAATAGAACTAAGAGAGAAGAAAAGCCGGAGGAAGAAGTCGTCATAAGCTTTGACGATATAAACGGTGATGAGTGGTTCGCGGAATCGGTGTTTTGGGCAGCAAAGCGTGGTATAATGACGGGAACTGGCGGAGGAAAATTCATGCCTTACGCACTTGCAAACCGTGCGCAGATTGCACAGCTGCTCTACAATATGGACGGAGCAAAGCAGGTTGGCAGCTTGGCATCCTTTAGGGATGTGCGTTCCGGCGACTGGTATGCGAAGAGCGTATCCTGGCTGATTGAATCGGCAATAGCTCAGGGCATGGGCGAAAGCTTCGGGGCACTTGAGAATGTGTCGCGTGAGCAGCTTGCCGTAATGCTGTACAATTACGCAAAGCTAAAGGGTTATGATGTCTCACTTTCGAGCAGCATCGATTCCTTTGAAGACAGCGCATCCGTTTCGCCTTGGGCAAAGGATGCTGTGTCGTGGGCAGTTGAAAGTGGGATTATAGCAGGTACTTCCTATGGCTACGGCAGTCCGGTTCTCGATCCTCAGGGCAGCGCAACCCGCGCCCAGATAGCGGTAATGATAGAGAGATTTTGCGAAAAAGTCGTTAAATAATGTCGTTAAATAATAAAAAGTAAAGGGTAAAACAACAGGCAATCGGCTTCGGTCGATTGCCTGTTTTAACGAGTGCCCCGTATTTTAATGTCTATATTTTATCCCCTTTTGATTCTATTACTAAGTCGATATCGCCTGTGTCCGTGATGATTTCGCATCTGCCGCCGGTTATGGTCTTTGGCACACTGATGCTGCCTGTATCAGAGCTTGCCAGAAAGACCTTGTCTGAGAAGAACATGCCGGTGACGGAGCCTGTGTCGGTCTTGGCGTAGATTTCTGCTGCATCGCAGCCGTTGAACCAGATGTCACCTGTCTGGCGCTTCAGATCAAATCTGCCGCTTGCGACAGCATTTGTCATAATCAGGCTTCCTGTGTCGCCGCTTGATGTGAAGTTTTCACAGGTCACATCCTTTAGCGTAACCTTGCCGGTATCACTGGTAATCTCGAGATTGCCGCTGCAAGCTGTGGAGGCTACCGCGATATCGCCGATATCCGTAGTGAGCTTGATTGCGCTTGCCGATAAATCGTTTACCGAAATCTCGCCTGCATCGGTTTCGATGGAAAGCATTCCCGAAACATCGGCCGAGCAGTATACGCTGCCGAGGTCGACATTAACATCGACGCTTGAGAAGGTGAAGCCATCGGAGATTACCACATCACCCGAATCGGTTTCGAGCGTCAGGCTTGAGTAGGTGTCCTTTGGCAGGTGGAGTGTGATTTTAGGCTTTTCCGTAATGAGGCCGATATTAAAGCTACGGTTCCTCTGCTGCGTGATTACCAGTGCCGCGCCGTTTACCTCAACATTGTAAGGCTCGTCTTTGCTCTCGCGGCATTCGATGAGGCACTCGCCCGTTTCCGAAGGAAGGATTTCTACCTTTGCGGAATCAATAGTTATATTTATATTTTGGAAATCTTCGGTCAGGCTGTACTCGTTTGTCTGAAAGTTGCCGGAGCTTAGTCTGGCAGGGTCGAAGTCGAGCGCAGCGAATGAAATGCCGCATGTAATCAGACCTACTACTGTGAGTACGGCAGCGACTATTATAAGTGTTTTGGATTTATTCATTGGCTGGTTCCTCCTTTCCCACAAATGCTCGCTTTACTCCGAGCGCCATGTTTTTCGTGAGCTTTAATATTCCCTTTGCTATGCAGAAGCATGCAAAGAACATCAGAATAGCGAGGCCTGCGCAGGTGATTCCCATGCCGAGGCAGAATACTGCGCTTGCGATATTGCCGGCCTTCAGGATGAAGAACAGGCCCGGTATGCTGCAAAGAGCGGTGATTGCAAAGGCAAAATCAATTGCGTAAACAACGATTACCGTAGTCCACAGCAGAATATAAACAGCCAGCATGAGTGCTATCCCTGCAACTGCAAGCGACAGCCAAATCGGTGAACCGAGGACTATCAGAGCCACTTCCCAGCCCTTTAAGCTTCTCTTTGGTTTTACCTTGTTCTTTACGATTTTTGTGAGCGGAATATCCGCTGTAATCTGATCTGCGATTTCATCAACCGTGCCGATTCCCGCAATGGCTTCGTCTTCAGACAGGCCGTCCTCGACGCGGTCGTCTATCATTTCGCTGTAAAAGCTCAGACGCTCCTCTATTTCATTTTGAGGAAATCCGGCGAGCTTTTCGCGAAGCTCTTTTATGAATAATTCCTTAGTCATTGTCAGTATCCTCCCTGTGATTTGTGTTTGATGGGGCAGAGGTGTCTATATTTGCTGCAGTGTTTGCACTGTCGGTGCGATTACTGTTTGGTGTGCCGGTTGGTGCGCCGGTGGTGCCTGCGCTTGCTGAGTTAATAAACTGATAGATTGAGAGAATTTCCTGCCAGTCGTCCCTGAACTCCTCTATTCTGTTAATCCCCTGCTGTGTGATATGATAGTACTTTCTGAGCCGCCCCTCATGTTCGACCGATCTGACGGTCAGCATATTTGCTGTTTCGAGACGTTTCAGAATCGTGTATAGAGTGGATTCGGACAATTCCAGATATGGCTTCATATCCTTTATTATCCGATAGCCGTATGAATCCTCGTTTCGGATTGCGGCCAGCACGCATACGTCGAGTAGCCCGCGTTTTAATTGAATGTCCATCTTATACCTCCTTTCGACGAGTACATCGTAACACGAAGTATAACGCATTGTCAAGTATGAAATTTATCTTTTTTTTATTTACAAAAAATAAATTATATGGTAAAATATGGAATAATAATCAGAAAAACCATCGCAATTCCGGGTCAAACCACCCGGATTCAGGCCACTTTGAACCAAAGCAGTTGCCTCCAAAATGCAAAACCGCATTTGGAGGCAACCAAATCGCCGCAATTCCGGGTCAATCCACCCGGATCAAGGCCATTTTGAACCAAAACGGTTGCCTCCAAAATGCAAAAGCGCATTTGGAGTCAACCAAATCGCCGCCACCCGGTGTCGAATCACCCGGATTCAGGCCACTTTGCACCAAAACGGTTGCCTCCAAAATGCGAAACCGCATTTGGAGTCAACCAAATCGCCGCCACCCGGCGTCAAACCACCCGGATTCAGGTTAATTTGCGCCAAAACAGTTGCCTCCAAAATGCAAAATCGCATTTGGAGGCAACCAAACACATTATTTACTGGAGAAAAGGAGAAAAGGGATAATGAGAAAGACTGAGATTATTAAAGAATTAAGCGGGCGAGCCGCATTGCTAAAAAAGGAAATTAAAAAAGCTGAAAAAGCCAGCGCCTCCTTTCCTGAGGGCAGACTCCGCGTATCCCATAACGGAAAAAAAGAGCGCTTTTACAAAGTCGATGAAAACAAAGATGAAAGCAAAGACGAAAGCAATGACGAAAACAAAGATGAAAGCAAAAGTAAAAAAGATAAATTCGGCGTTTACATCCCTGCTGCTGAAAAGAAGCTTGTTGCCGAGTTAGCTCAAAAGGATTACAACCGCGAGTTCCTAAGACTTGCTACAAAAGAATTAAAAGGCATAGAAAAAAGCATTCGGGCGCTTTCAGCGCCCGGTGCCGACGATGCCTATCAAAAGGCATCTACGACCAGGAAAGAATTAATCATGCCATACATCATAACGGACGAAATGTTTGTAAAGGGATGGCTGGATAATAAACCCGGCGAAAGCGGATTAATGCCCGAAGGCAGAGTATACGATACCCGCAGAGGTGAAAAGGTCAGATCAAAATCAGAATCCATCATAGCAGATATCCTTTATGATTTAGGGATTCCATACCACTATGAAAAGCCACTATGCCTAAAAAGCGGCCGCATCCGTTATCCTGATTTTACTCTTTTGGATATCCCATTACGCAAGGAAATCTATTTTGAACATTTCGGAAAACTGGAAGAATGGGATTACGCTTGTGACGCAATGGCCAAAATCGAAGAGTATAAACAAAACGGAATCTTTCTCGGAAAGAACCTGATCTTTACATACGAAACATCCAATTATCCGCTAAGCGCAAACGCAACCCGCGAGATGCTTCAGGCAGTTTTCTTTTAGCAAGGAAAGACTTACCGCATCAGGAAGGCATTTTTGCAGACCACACAACTTTTGTAGTACGCCACAACTTTTGTAGTACGCTACAACTTTTGAAAAACGTCACAACTTTTTCCCTTGAAAACCTCCGCCAAACCATATATAATTATATGGTTAAGACAATTATAAATACCGCAGGCACACTTTGCTGCAGGCACACTTTGCTACAGGCAAACCCTGCTACAGGCACACTCGCCGTGCGGCATTAAACGAATGGAGATAAATAAATGGCTTTTACAGAAATAGGTATTGACCTTGGAACAGCGAATGTGCTGGTCTACATAAAGGGAAAGGGCGTAGTGCTCAACGAGCCGAGCGTAGTAGCTGTAAACAAAGATACAAACGAAATCCTTGCTGTGGGCGAGGAAGCTCGCCAGATGCTCGGGCGTACGCCTGCTAACATCGTAGCAATCAGACCGCTTAGAGATGGCGTTATTTCGGATTACGATATTACAGAGCGCATGCTGAAATACTTTATCCGTAAATCCTGCGGCGGCGGCAGATTCTTCAAACCGAGAATCATGATCTGTATTCCGAGCTGCGTTACCGAAGTTGAAAAGCGTGCGGTACGCGAATCAGCAGAGCAGGCAGGCGGCAAGGCTGTTTTCCTGATGGAAGAGCCTCTCGCTGCAGCAATCGGTGCAGGTCTCGACATTGCCAGACCTGACGGCTGCATGGTAATAGACATCGGCGGCGGTACTACAGACATCGCCGTAATCGCGCTTGGCGGCATCGTAACCTCCGCTTCCGTAAAGGTAGCCGGCGACAAGTTCGACGACGCAATCGTAAAATATATGAAGAACGAGCACAAGCTCTACATTGGTGAGCGCACAGCCGAGGAAATGAAAAAGAGCATCGGCACAGCTTATCCGCGCGAGGAAATGATGGTTCAGGAATGCCGCGGCAGAGACGCCGTAACCGGACTTCCAAAGAACATCGAAATCACCTCAAAGGAAATGCTCGAAGCACTCGAAGAACCGCTTTCGACAATCTGCGATGCAGTTCACAGCGTGCTTGAGGAGACACCACCTGAGCTCGCTGCCGACATCAGCAACAAGGGCATCGTAATCACAGGCGGCGGTGCACTTCTTAACGGCATTGACAAGCGCATCGAAGAGAGAACCGGCATAAAGGTTACCATCGCAGAGGATCCTACCAGCTGCGTAGCAGTCGGCACCGGCAAGGCTCTCGACAACCTCGACATGTTCGAGAACTCTGCAATGAACAGACGCAGACCTTACATCTAGATTTTTCGGGCTGTACAAAAAAGCAGCCCATTTTTTACGCGCCGGGACAGGCACAAGTTTTTTACGGCACACTGGCACACAGCTAATTGGGTAACGCCGCGACATCACCACGCCGGCATATAGCTACGCAGACACGCCGCGACATCACCACGCCGGCACATCGGCAAGACAGGAGAAACACATGAAACTGGAACTTATAGCAACAGCAACCTTCGGACTCGAGGCAATAGTAAAGAGGGAAATCGAAGCTCTCGGCTACAAAATCCTTCAATCCGAGGACGCAAAAATCACATACATGGGAGATGAGCGCGCAATCGTTCGGAGCAATCTTTGGCTTCGCTGTGCGGACAGAGTACTCATAAAGATGGGCGAGTTCAAAGCGCTCGAGTTTGAAGACCTGTTTCAGCAGACAAAGGCTCTGCCCTGGGAGGAATGGATTGTGCCGGACGGAAAGTTCATCATAACAGGGTCTTCTGTAAAGTCCAAACTTTTCAGCGTGCCTGCCTGCCAGAGCGTAGTGGAAAAAGCAATAATTTCGAGACTTTCCGAAAGCTATGGCATAGAGGAGTTCCCAAAGACGGGCGCAGAATACAAAGTAAAGGTGACTCTCTTGAAAGACCGTGCGACGCTGACTCTCGACACAACAGGCCCCGGACTTCACAAAAGAGGATACCGCGTGCAGATGACAGCTGCGCCGATAAAGGAAACTCTGGCTGCCGCAATGGTCAGCTTGTCGTTTTGGAAGGCAGGCAGGCTTTTGGTGGACCCTTGCTGCGGCTCGGGAACCATTCTGATTGAAGCGGCGATGATAGGCAGAAACATCGCGCCCGGCATCAGTCGCAGCTTCGTGTCCGAGGACTGGGAAGCGATTCCGGCGGAGCTTTGGAAGGAAGAGAGAAAGGCCGCTTTTCAGGCAATAGATAGCGATGCTGAGCTTGAAATATACGGCTATGATATAGACGAGAGGGCTATCGAGGCTGCACGCGAAAATGCAATTGAGGCGGGCGTTGATGACTGCATCGCCTTTAGGCAGATGGATATGCAAAAGCTTGAAAGCGGCGGCAGAGAAGGCGGCATAATCGTAACAAATCCGCCTTACGGCGAGCGCATCGGCGAAGAAAAGGAAATCGCAAAAATCTACGCAAAGTACGGCAGCTTCTTTAAAGAAAACCCGACCTGGTCGCTCTTCATGATAACCACCGACAAGCAGGCCGAAGAAAAGACGCTCGGCAGACCTGCCGACAGGCGCAGAAAGCTCTACAACGGCAGGCTAGAAGCGTGCTACTATCAGTTCCACGGGCAGAGACCGCCAAAGGACCCCGCAAAGGACCGAACACAAACACCACCCAAAACCCCACCAAAAACCCCAAAAGAAGACTAACCAATGGACATCAATATCAAGCATGAACTCAAAACTCCATACTATGCGCAGATTGCGGCGCAGATTCGTGCGCGCATAATAACAAACGACCTGCCGGACGGAGCTGTGCTGCCATCGGAGAGAATGATGGCGGCCAGGCTTGGCGTGCATAGAAACACTGTAATCAGGGCTTACAAGGAGCTGCAGGCTGCGGGGCTGATTGAGCCACGGCAGGGCATGGGCTATGTGGTGACGCTTGCGCGCGGTAGGGCAGATGAGTCAAAGCGCGGCAGAGTCAACTGGCAGCAGCTTATAAAAGAGGAGTATCTGAATGCCGAGACGACGTTTGACGACCTGTTTTCGCAGTCATATTCGGATGATATCATCAGCTTTGCGGCGGGCATGCCGGAGCAGGGAGTGTACTCGTCGGGAGATCTGATGCGGGCACTTGAATCAGCCATGGAGCAGGGCAAGCGCGGGCAGTACTACTTCACGCCTTATCAGGGGAGCCTCGAGCTTCGCAAGGAGCTTGCGGCGCTTCTCAGGGAGCGCGGAATTATGGCAAACCCTTCGGAGATTCAGATTTTCTTTGAGCTTAATCAGGCGCTCGACTTTCTGACATCGCTGCTGCTAAAGCCGGGTGATACGGTGCTTACCGAGGAACCGATTTCGCCGGATGTGCACAGAACCTTTGATATGGCGGGAGTAAAGCAGATTACCGTGCCAATGGATCGAAACGGCATGTTTTGCGACAACCTTGACACCCTGATAGAAAAGTACGAGCCAAAGCTGATCTACATAAACAGCAGCTTTCACGATCCGACCGGGACGGTGCTTTCGTTTGAGCGCCGCAGAAAGCTGATTGAAATCAGCAGGCAGTACCGCATCCCGATTATCGAGGACGATGCGGCATCGCTTCTCGACTATGACGGTCTGGGGACGCCGCCGCTCAAATCGATGGACAGGCTCGGCAATGTAATCTACATCTATTCGTTCGAGCTGACGTTTATCCCGGGGCTTAACATCACATTTGTCCTGGCGGAAAAGGAAATAGTTCAGGCGCTGAGCTATCTCGTTTCGCTGCGGCTGATGAAGCTGGAGGCGATTCCGCAAAAAATCCTTGAGACGTTCCTTCGCGATGGCACATATTACGGCGTGCTTGAAAAGATGAGGGCCGACTACGCGGCAAAGCGCGACCTGATGTACCGCATGATCGAGCAAGCCGGCATCGACGGATTATACGCAAGAAAGCCGGAGGGCGGCGTGTACATCTGGTGCCACATTCCCGACCACATCAGCATCGACAAGCTGGCAGCGCTTTCGACTGCTCACGGAGTGTCGTTCATTCCGGGGAATGTCTTTTACAGAGACGGCAGGCAGCCTGACAACTACATCAGACTGAACTACTCTTCGCCTACGGAGGATGAGATCTTCAGAGGCATGGAAATTCTGATTTCCACTGTGAGAGAGCTGATGTAATAATAGTCAGAATAAATTATAAACATTCTTTAGACTTACAAACGTTGAAATTTCAAGGTGCGCCAACTGGCACACAAACATTAACGCAAGCTGGTACTTTTACACGGTATCAGCTTGTTATATATTGAGGGTGACTGTGAATAACGCATATTGCGTTTCAAAAAGCTTATTATTTTTAATGTAAAAAGGAGATACAAAATGGCAGTTAATTTAAAGGGCAGAAGCTTACTTACACTTATGGATTTCACACCGGTTGAAATCAGATATTTACTCGACCTCGCTCACGATTTAAAGGCAAAGAAGAGAGCAGGCGTCCACAATGAAGTATTAAAGGGCAAGAACGTAGTTCTTCTGTTTGAAAAGACTTCCACCAGAACCAGATGCGCATTCGAGGTTGCTTGCCTCGACGAGGGTGCACACGTTACATTCCTCGACAGCGGTTCATCCCAGATGGGAAAGAAGGAATCTCTTGAAGATACAGCAAAGGTTCTCGGCAGATTCTATGACGGTATCGAATACAGAGGCTTCAAGCAGTCTGTAGTAGAAGACCTTGCAAAGTATGCAGGCGTACCTGTATGGAACGGTCTTACTGACGTTGACCACCCTACTCAGATCCTCGCTGACCTCCTCACTATCGAAGAGCACGTAGCAAAGCCTCTTAACAAGGTAAAGGTAGTATTCTGCGGCGACATCAGAAACAACATGTCCTATGCTTGGATGTACGGCTGCGCAAAGATGGGTATGCACTATGTAGCATACGGTCCAAAGGAACTTGCTGACCAGCTCGACAAGGAAAAGCTCGCAAAGGTTCAGGCTGTTGCAAAGGAAACAGGCGCAACTATCGAAGTATGCTCCGAGCCATCCTGCCTCAAGGGTGCAGACGTTCTCTACACTGACATTTGGGCATCCATGGGCGAAGAAGCTCAGATTCCTGAGAGAGTAAAGCTCCTCACACCTTACAAGGTAACAGAGGAAATGCTCCAGGCTACAGGCAATGACGATGTAATCTTCATGCACTGCCTGCCTTCATTCCATGACTTCAACACTACAATGGCTGCTACTCAGAAGGAAGCAGGCTATGACATCCGCGAAGTAACCGACGAAGTATTCTCTTCCAGACACTCCGTAGTATTCGACGAAGCTGAAAACAGAATGCACACTATCAAGGCTGTTATCGTAGCAACTATCGCATAATTGCCTGAATCAAAACCGCAATCCGTTATTATCAAGCAAAAAGGAGATATACTATGGCAAAAGGAATCCACAATTATTCCGAAATAGGAAAGCTTAATAAAGTTCTCCTTCATAGATTAGGCTCGGAGATTGAAGCTCTGACACCTGATAATTTTGAAAGACTACTTTTCGACGATATTCCGTTCCTGAAGGTAGCAAGACAGGAACACGACCGCTTTGCAGAGGTTCTCAGAGAAAACGGCGTAGAGGTTATCTACTATGTTGACGAGACTGCAAAGGCTCTTGCAGACGACAAGATTAAAAAGCAGTTCATACTCGATTTCATCGAGAGAAGCAATATTCACGCTGAAGGCTTAAAGGAATCCATGTTTGAATTCCTCTACAAGATGCCTGCAGACAAGCTCGTTGAAAAGGTTATCGCCGGAATTAAAAAGACTGACCTCGAGATCAGAAACATAACCTCTCTCGCAGATCTGGCTACATCCGACTATCCGTACTACACCGATCCAATGCCAAACCTCTATTTCACCAGAGACCCGGGCGCTTGCGTAGGTGACGGACTCAACGTACATCACATGAGTACAGCTGCACGCCGCAGAGAAGCATTACTGCTGCAGTACATGTACAGATACAACAAGGACTTCGCACCGGAAGGCACAAACCTCTGGTACGACTATGACAACGAGGAATCCATCGAGGGCGGCGACGTTCTCGTACTCTCAAAGGACATCGTTGCTATCGGCCTTTCTCAGAGAACTACCGCTATCGGTATCGAGAGATTCGCACGCAACATCCTCGGACAGTCTTCCTTCAAAAAGGTTCTCGTATTCGACATTCCAAAGAAGAGAGCTTTCATGCATCTTGATACCGTATTCACAATGGTTGATTACGACAAGTTCACCATTCACCCTGAAATCGAAGGACCTCTCAGACTCTTCGAAATCACTCTCGGCAAGAACGGCGACCCTGTATTCTCGACTATTACGGACGAGCTCAAGAGCATTCTCGCAAAGGAACTCCATCTGCCTGCAGTAGACCTGATTCGCTGCGGCGGTACTGACCTGGTGGCTGCACAGAGAGAGCAGTGGAACGATGGTTCAAACACACTCTGCATCGCTCCGGGAACAGTAGTTACTTACGAGAGAAACTATGTAACTAACGATCTGTTAGACAAAAAGGGTATTAAGGTTCTGTCCATTCCGAGTGCAGAGCTTTCAAGAGGAAGAGGCGGCCCACGCTGCATGTCCTGCCCTGTTCACAGAGACGACCTCTAATTATATTATTGAAATAGGAGATTAATTAATATGTCACAGAAAATCGTAATCGCCCTCGGCGGTAACGCACTTCAGTCCGGCAAGGGTCCTGCTACTGCAGAGGCACAGCTGGAAGTAGTAAAGAAGACCTGCGAGCACATCGCAGAAGTAGCTGTTCGCGGCTTTGAAATCGGTCTCGTTCACGGAAACGGCCCACAGGTTGGCAGAATCCTCCTGGCAAGCGAAACAGCAAAGGATGTAACACCTGCAATGCCATTTGACGTTTGCGGCGCTATGTCCCAGGGCTACATCGGCTATCACCTGCAGCAGTGCCTCAAGTTCGCACTCAGAAAGCGCGGCAAGGACATTCCTGTTGCAACAATCGCAACTCAGCTCGTAGTTGACGCTGACGACCCGGGCTTCAAGAACCCAACAAAGCCAATCGGTCCTTTCTATACAGAAGAAGAAGCAAAGAAGCTCGTTGACGAAAAGGGCTATGCTGTAAAGGAAGACGCAGGCCGCGGCTGGAGAAGAGTAGTTGCTTCCCCAATTCCAAAGAGAGTAGTTGAAATCGATGCGGTTAAGACTCTCTGGCCTACAACCATCACAGTTTCCTGCGGTGGCGGCGGTATCCCTGTAATCGAAAAGGCTGACGGCTCCCTCGAAGGCGTAGCTGCAGTAATCGACAAGGACTTCGCAGCAGAGCTTTTGGCTGAGCAGGTTGAAGCAGACGTTCTCATGATCCTCACAGAGGTAGAGCAGGTTGCTATCAACTTCAACAAGCCTGATCAGAAGAACCTCGACCACATGACTTACGCAGAGGCTGAAAAGTACTCCGCAGAGGGTCAGTTTGCACCGGGCTCCATGCTTCCAAAGGTACAGGCAGCTATGAAGTTTGCAAAGGCAAACCCTGGCAAGAAGGCTATCATCACTTCCCTCGACAGAGCAATCGATGCTCTCGACGGAAAGACAGGTACAGTTATTACATTCGAATAAGATTCGCAAAGGCTAATTTGGGGACAGGCACCAAATTAGCCTTTTTTCCACTTTGGGGACAGGCACCAAATTAGCCTTTTTTCCAATTTGGTGCCTGTCCCCAAATTCGCCTTTGCGGGGAAGGCGGTTGATAGTATAATAATTACTATGAGTACACAAAGCCAAATGACAATTGATACAAAAAAGCGAAGCGTTGAGCTGCTGGCGCCGGTAGGCGGAATCGAGCACCTGCGAGCTGCCGTAGAGGCAGGCGCGGATGCGGTTTACCTCGGCGGAAAGCTCTTTAACGCGCGCATAAATGCGAATAACTTTGATGACGAAGAGATGCGCTATGCTGTGGACTATGCGCACCTGCGCGGTGTGAAGGTATTTGTTACCATGAACACATTGCTCCGTGATGAGGAGCTCGAGCCGGCGCTTTCCTATGCCAGGGAGCTTTATGAAATCGGCGTTGATGCGCTCATCGTGCAGGATCTGGGCCTTGCAGGGCTGCTACGCGAGACGATGCCCGATTTTCCACTTCACCTTTCAACGCAGGGTACGGTCTATGATGCGGACGGTGTGCGCGCGGCTGCGAAGCTCGGCTTTGAGCGTGTCGTGCTGGCGAGAGAGCTGACACTTTCCGAGATAGAGGCTTGCTGTAATGTAGTGAGACCGGGTGGAAAGAAGACCGAGATCGAGGTCTTTGTCCATGGAGCGCTTTGTGTGTGCTATTCGGGCCAGTGTAATATGAGCAGACTTGCGGGAGGCCGCAGTGGAAATCGGGGGCTCTGCGCGCAGCCGTGTAGGCTCGCCTACACGGGAAGCGGCGGCACAAGCCGCCACTTCCTGTCCCCAAAGGACAGCTGCGCGCTCGACCTGCTGGGTGCCCTGATTGAAGCCGGTGTAAAAAGCTTTAAGATTGAGGGGCGCATGAAGTCGCCCGAATACGTGGCAATAGTAACCGGCATCTACAGAAAGTATATAGATATGTACCTTTCCAAAGGCTTTGTAAAGGTAGAGGAAGCTGACCGCAGGGCGCTCCTTCAGGCATTTAACCGCGGAGGCTTCACGGACGGTTATCTTACCGGCAAGGTAGGTAGTGGCATGATGGCAATGGATGTGCCAAAGCATCAGGGCATATATATAGGAAAGGTAATCGGGACTGTAAAACGAGGCAGACAAACAGGCCTTGTTCGGATAGAGCTTGCAAAGGGCGCGCATCTGGGGCTTGGCGACGGTGTGGAAATCCATACAAAGGAGTTCTGCGGGAATGTAGTAACCTATATCGAGGGTCAGGAATCGCATAGTTTAAAAGATGTACGACTTGCGAAGGATGTAATTAATGCCAAGGAAGGCTACGCAGGACCTTGCACCCTGATAATCGGCGATATCGAGGGCGAGATTAAGGGTGGCGAAGAGATTTGGAAGCTTACTGACAAGGCACTTAATGAGTCAATGGAATCGCTTTACAAGGGCGGCAGGGACGGTAGTGACGTGGGGCAAAGAAGGCTTCCGATAGAGCTCGAAGCACACCTTCACGTAGGAAAGCCTGCAGAGTTTATAGCAGGAGCAGCACTTGCTTTGCCTTTCAAGGGAGATGAAATGCAGCCTTCGAGCGATATTACCTATGTGGGCAGCATAGAAACCTTTACCGATATAGTTCCCGAGAAACCGCTAAGGCGCGCAATGGACCACGGCAGAATCATTGAGCAGCTTTCAAAATGCGGAGATTTCCCTTTTGAGGTTGCAGATTTTGTTTTGGATGCGGACGAGGAGCTGGCGATTCCGGTTTCGTCATTAAACCGTATGCGCCGCTCTGCCATGGAAAAGCTTGCAGAGACAATAAAAGCGGCCTACAGGCGCGATGCCGAATCCGTAAGGAATGAACCTAATATAAACTATTATAGCAAGGATGGTACAGAATTCGACCGTAGAGAGTTCATCCACGCATACAGAGTAGCCCCGAACGGCAAATACGATTTTTCTAACACCATGATTATAGGTGGAAATACAGCTAACATGAGCAGCAACGATAAAATGCGTAGTGTAGAAACTCCGGAAAGTGAAGGTGGTTTAGAGAAAGAATCTGATAGATTACTATTGATCCCCGCTGAGGAGTTTACGGAGGAGCTCATCCAAAGGCGCGAGCTGACAGAACCTTCTGAGACCGGTAGCCCGGCTGTAAATACCGGCACCGCCGTCTATCTCTCACGTGTGTCTAAGGGGCGACTAAACGAATGGATCGACTCACATATCGAGGAGCTGCGGGAGGCTGCAGAGCTTACAAAGCAGCCGATATTTGTAGGCAACCTCGGGCAGCTTGAGCGGCTTAACGCTGCGGGGATTCCTGTGGTCGCCGATTATGGTCTGAATGCGACAAACCATGCCGCACTAAAGGTGCTTCGCGAGCTTGGTGCAGAAACGGTAGTGGAGGCGCTGGAGTTTAGAGAGGATGTCAGCGGAGCGGTTCCTCTTATGATAACAGAACAGCCGCTTGACGCAGCAGGAGGGAGCCTTCAGAGCAAAAGCCGTAAAGAACGGGGCAAAGCGCCGATGAGTGTGATACGCTCGCCGCTGGGAGATAAGACATATATTATAGCTCATTAGTAACAAAAATCAAAACACCGCATACCCTGTCGGGTATGCGGTAATTTTGTGCTCAAATAATTCGTTAGTTGTTTTAACTAATGATGGGATAAAGATTAAGCTTCCATAGCCTTGAGAGCTTCTTCCTTGTCCTTTTCTCTCTGTTCCATAACAGCTGCATATTCTTCGTCTGTCATCTTCTTCATAGTGATGCCTGTGAAGCCGTAAATGATGGAAACGATAGGGTTGCAGTAGTTGAGGATTGCGAATGGACCATATCCACCTGCACCCCACTGAGGAACGCCGAGGAATGCATGCATTGTAGCACCGCAAGTGTTCCAAGGGAAGAAGTTGGATGTGATTGTACCGCAGTCTTCGAGGCATCTTGAGAGGTTCTGTGGAGCGAGCTTTCTGTCTTCGAAAGCTTCCTTGAACATTCTGCCTGGGAGAATGATTGCGAGGTACTGGTCGCAGCAGATAGCATTTACGATCAGGCAGCAGAGCTCTGTAGCAAGTACGAGTCCGCCTGTACCCTTTGCGATCTTGAGGAGTGCTTCTGCAACAGCGCCCATGATACCGGATACGTCTACAACGCCGCCGAAGCACATAGCGCAGAGGATGAGGGAGATTGTCCAGAACATTCCCTGCATACCGTCGCCTTCGAGAAGGCTTGCGAGCTCAATGATAACGTCGGAAGCATCATCAGGTACATTACCCATGGAGATACCGTTGTTGAGGATGTTGAATACGTTGTACTTAACATCTTCGCCGCCAAGAGCTTCACCAACAGCTGCGCTGTTCCAGAAGAAGAACGGAACACCGAGAAGTACACCACCAACGAGTGTAGGCAGTGCAGGCAGCTTCATAGCTACAGCAACGATTACGAATACAGGAGGGATCAGAGTGAGAACGCTGATCTTCGATGAACCCTGAATGAATGCCAGGATTTCATTGATTGTTTCCATGTCAGCAGCTGCACCGCTTGAAGCAGTGAAGCCCATTACGAGGAAAGCAACCCATGCGATGATGCATGCTACGCCTGTAGTGTAAACCATGTGCTTGATGTGTGTGAAGAGGTTGGTTCCTGCGATAGCCGGAGCCAGGTTAGTTGTATCTGACATTGGGGACATCTTGTCACCGAAGTAAGCGCCGGATACTACAGCACCTGCTGTCATAGCAGGGGAGAAACCGAGAGCGGTACCAACACCGATCAGAGCTACGCCCATTGAACCTGCTGTGGACCATGATGAACCTGTTGCCAGGGATACGATGGAGCACAGGAGGCAAGCTGTGAACAGGAAAATTTTAGGGCTGATGATAAGGATACCATAGTACATCATCGAAGGGATAGTACCTGCTGCCATCCAGGAAGCAATCATAGCACCTACAACTGCCAGGATCAGGCAAGCCTGCATAGCTCTGTTGATGTTTGCAAGGATACCCTTTTCAAGGTAAGACCATTTCCAACCATTTGCGCAAGCAACGATTGCACCTACGCAAGCTGCAAGGATGAGAGCGATGTGAGCTTCACCACCTGCATCTTTGAGGATTCCCCACATGAGGAATACGATCATGCAAAGCAGTACCAGAATGCACTGCCACATAGGAATTTTTTTACCCATGTTAATTTCCTCCTTATAATAAAATAAGTAAATAAGAATAATTCCATAGTGCTCTGAGCAAAACACTACATATTAATTTTATATGAGTCGGACGCTTTTGTCAATTGAAACGGTGCGGTTTAACGGCTTAATACCAAATAAAAGCAAAATTGTACATCCGAATGCTTTATATGAATGGCTGCAGATGAATGGCTGAAGATGAACCTTGCATGCAGACAAAATGCATACAGAATGTATACATAATGAATGAAAGTTAACATATAAGGTAAAACCTTCCTTTTTATTGTATAAAATTAGTACAAAATGAATATTTCGCGAATATTATTCTTGCATTTTATTTTGGACGCGAGTAGAATGTCAACCGTTGATGTCCGGACGGCCCGGTGTCAAAAATGCAAATGGGAGGTAAATAAAGATGTATAGTTTTTTACAGAAAACTAAAAAGACAGTATGCTTTTTGCTGATTGCAGCGCTGGTATGTGTTTATATGCCAATGCTCGGAATCACAGATAAAGCTTATGCAGACGCACCAAGCGAGATAGTCATAACGCTCGGTACGGATGTGGATGCGGTTAATACCGCAATTTCCAATGCGGGACTGGGATCTCGAATGAATTACAGATCCTCAGACAGCAACCGTGGAGGGGGTATTTATACTTTAACGCTTGATAGCGTAAGCAATTCGGCGATAAAGCTTGTAAACGCACTTCCTGCGCCAAGCGGCAGTAACGACTCTGTTGATGCGTATAACCTTAATATATTGGTAAGCGGCGAATGCACAATCGGCGAAATTTCAACATCACAGGATATGACTCGTCCGAGACAGATTTCGATAAGAAAACTTACAGACTATACCGGAGACTGCTTTCTTAATCTGTCAAAGATAGCAGACAGAGGGCCTGCGGTACGCCTTGATGTAAGAAGGCTTGAAATTAGAGGCGACAGCGATAACTCGCTTTATGTCAGTGTCCACGAAATTACGATGGATGTCACGGGTGACAATCCGAAGGCGGAAATTTCAGCTCCGTATGCCAACCTTAGCTGTGACCGTCTCAGCCTGGGAAATGCGCAGACGACCTTTGCCGCACATGAAACCAATGCATACGACTCTATAGGAGAATTTTCCTTTGGCGAGGTAACCTTCGGAAAGTTTATTAGTGTTAAGCCTTGCGATTTTTATGCGCGTAAAGTTCTTTCGACAAACAATCTGTCAACACCCGGCTCTGACTACAAAGACACTTTTGAATTATTAGGTGGCGATGTACATATCTCTGAGGAGCTTAAAACAGACAGGCTGCTTATAAAAAACGGCAGCGCCTATATAGGAGGAAGCCTTGCAGGCATCAAAAACGTTTATTTCCTTAATGCAGGAATGCCGCCTAATGCTGCAAGCGTTCCGACCGTTCATTCAAATGCGACAAGTGTTTATGATGCAGTAATTAAAAATGACTCACTGGGTGCCGCAAGGGGCAATGCAGGTACAGGCGTGAATGTAGTGGCTTCCTATGCGGGAATCGGTGGTATGAATGAAACAACGAGGGTAAAGACTCAGGGGCCTCTTATCTTTGAGCCGGGCAAGGTAATTACGCTTTCAGCACCTAACACTGCGCAGATTACGACGATAAGCGGTTTCAAAAACAAGCTTACCGATATAGGCAGAAACGAAAACGGCACACGTACGACCTTTGTGGGACAGCACAACCCTATATCTGTTTCAGGAGAGCTTGCTGACGGATATATGATCGGAGGCGCTCGTATCGGAGCAGAGGATGGATATAATGCGGAAATTATCGCTGAAAAATATGACTACGATGAAGAATCAGGGGTGATTGAATTTGAACTCCTCGTAGATCCGGGCGACTTCAGATCGCTTCCGTCATCGTCGGGTTATAACTTCAGCCTGAGTACTGCCACAAGCGACCTGGTAAAGGTGGAATATCATCTTCCGCAGCAAAGCATGCTCGGAGGGGGAGCCGATTATGAGGTTCTTCACAGAGGGGAAAGGGTAAAGCAAATAGAGCTCTATGAACTCATGAGTGCGAGTCTAAATATGAATTGGTATTTGGACGCGGCATGTACGGTTCCTTTTGACGCAGCAACGCCAATTACAACCGATACGGCGATTTACGGCTCAATACCGAGCGTTCCCGTAAGCGGTGAGATCAATATCGAGCCTGTTACAATTTGCAGCGGTTCCGATTTTGACGATTTGAAAGGAGAGCTTTCCGGCTCGAATTATTTTGCATTTAATAGCGCAAGAAATGTATTAGCAATGCCGCAATCCCGTATGTATGCAGTAGCAAGCGGAACTGCAGCAAGCTATGACGCATCAACGCTGAGAATTGTAAGATACAGTAATACAACAAGCAGGGACACCTTTACAGGAGCAGGCAATGTATACTTCGCGCTTTTCAGTGTAGATGCTATGCCGGGATACGAGCTTGCACCCGGATTTAGAGTTAAATACGGTGGCAGGGAGATTTCTCCGGTGAATGGCATGTACCTTTGCCCAATCACGCTCACGGATTGCAATCTTTTAAAAGTAAAGCTGCAGGATGGCGCAAGCCCTCTCTGGTACTGCCCGGAGTGCAACTCGACATATACGGATGCGGCAGGCAGCACGAGATATACAGCAGCCGTAACACCGCAATATAAAGACATTGCAAGCGATCTTACAGCTTCGGGGGCAGGAGTCCAAACTCTCACTCTCACAGAAGATACCGCATATCTTTTAAGTTCGAGACAACATGGGACACCGACAAGCATAGCGGGAGATCTCATAATCGACCTTGACGGCCACGAGCTTTATGCCGACAGACTCGATATAGCAGGTAACCTTACGGTAAAAAACGGTAAGTTCAATGCATTTGATATAACTGCAGGCAGCATAACTCTCGACAATGCGGTAACGCAATATGAGGATGCCTTTGATGATGAGGACTGTGCGATTGCCGGAGATATAGAATTAAAGAACGGCAGTGTTTGGGAGGTAAAGAATCTGGGATATGAGCTTTATGTACCGGGAAACCTGATAATCGACGGAACATCAGTTGTAAAGCTGTATATGTCAGATATTGGATATACAATAGCCGAAAGCATGGGAAGTCTAAATTATACACATACGATGCATTCGGAAACCGTAGGAAAAATCAGAAATTATATTTCAACGGGTACGAGAATTGTTGATATAGTAGATATTTTCCCGGATCTGGCATCCCGGATGGGCAATATCCCAAGAGGACAGATGTTCATGCTTCAGCCAAGCGAATATCCGACTGAGTTAAAGAATTGGCCGGCTTCCGGAAGATCCGGCGGCAGCCGCTCCGAAAACACTGTGGCCGGTGCGACCACAACAGATGTAACGACAAATGCCGACGGCAGCACTACTACCACAACCGTAGCAGCTGACGGAAGCACGGGAACTGTTGCTAAAGATAACAATGGCAACATCACTGCCGCAACCGCCGAAATCAGTGAAAAAGCTGCAAGCGAGGCTGCAAAGAGCGGCGAGGCTGTAACGCTTCCTATAGAGGTTAAGGCTACAGCGGAAAGAGGGGCTGCCGCAAAGGTGGAAATAAAGCTCCCGTCAAGCGTAACAAAAGAAGCTCCGGCGAAGGTCGAAATTCCTGTAGAGAATATGACCGCGGGAACTGTCGCCGTGCTTGTTGATGCGGAAGGTAACGAGCAGATAATCAAGACATGCGAAGCCCTCGAGGGCGGTATCGCGGTAGAGCTCACAGGCGATGCTACTATAAAAATAGTAGAAAACAGTAAGGAATTTACGGATGTAAAGGCCGGAAACTGGGCTGCCGACCCGATTCAGTTCGTTGTTTCGCGCGAAATATTCAAAGGAACGAGCGCAAGCACATTTGATCCGAATGCAAATATGTCGCGCGGAATGGTGGCACAGGTCATCTGCAACTTCGCGGACGGCACGGGCAAAGGCGGCGCATTTACCGATGCTGAGGGCAAGTGGTACGACAGCGCAGCTTCATGGGTGCTCGAAAACGGCATCATGGCAGGCGTTGGCGGAAACAGCTTTGCAGGCGAAGCGTATGTAAGCCGTGAACAGCTCGCAACCACCTTCTACCGCCTCGCAATACTGCAGGGCAAGGTTAAGGCAGGCTTTGGCGAGGGCAAGCTTTCTACGTTCTCCGATGCTGCAAGCATTTCAGAATTCGCAAAGGAAGCACTCTCATGGGCAACTGCTGAGGGCCTCATCCTCGGAAACGGCGGAAAAATCGATCCAAAAGGACTTGCGACACGTGCCCAGGTGGCAGCTATCATGCAGAGGTACTGCGGACTCTAACCCTGTGATTGGCAAGCGTTAGCGCAGACAGAACAGCGGTAGTATTGAAAATGTCAAAGATGCCTTGAATAGTCAGAATATTAAATGCTAAAAAGGTGTTGACAAGGGCACAGCCTTTTGATATTATGTAAAAGCTGTCGCACGACAGCGGACGCAACGCTTCAAAAAATCTTTCAAAAAAGATTAAAAAAAGTGTTGACATATTGCTCCGAAAAGAGTAATATAAGAATGTTCGCAGTAAGCGGACGGAGCCGAAAGGCTCATGAACATTGACAACTTCATAGTGTAGAAATTTAGTCTAAGAAAAGACTATGTACACACACAATCAATCATGATTGGTAAGAACTAACTTAGTTCACGTACAATTTCTTTAACACAAATAATTTTGAACGCAGATGCGTTCATATGAGTTAGATTAGCTCGATTTTATCTTCCGGCTTGCCGGAGGTTAAGATACCATTTAATTGAGAGTTTGATCCTGGCTCAGGATGAACGCTGGCGGCGTGCCTAACACATGCAAGTCGAGCGGGAAATACAAAACAGAAG